>Ga0187893_10000071_pt1 | contig 209828 bp, 168 predicted proteins | sample MA1701074metaG_FD_139574 | JGI IMG/M metagenome (GOLD analysis project Ga0187893, IMG submission 139574) | White microbial mat communities from a basaltic lava cave in the Kipuka Kanohina Cave System on the Island of Hawaii, USA - MA170107-4 metaG ...
AGGGGCGGGGTAGGCGGGGGCGGGGCAGGGCAGAGTGGGGTGGGGGTGGAGGGCAGCGCATGGCCTCTGCTGTGGAAACGACGGCGGAAACCGGCGGCGGGCGGGCCCGGACGCGGTGGAAAGTTCACACGCCGTTCATGGATTTTTCACATTTCGTGATCTGGCTATTGCTTGCGGGCGGCGCCATGACGAGTTGCGTCGTGCCCTCGGCGCGGCGCGGTCCGCCTCTCAGGGGCGATGCCGGTCGGAGATCCGCGCCGTCACGGGGCCCCGGTCCCCGTGGAAAACCTGTGGATAACCTCTGGATATCCTTGACCTTGATTCCCTTGCCCGGGAATCCCATCCTCGGCGCGGGAGCAACGAGATCCGGGAGGGGAAGGAATGAGCCGGATTCAGGGGGGGAGGGTGCACGGGGGAGAGAGGCTGGCCGGGGCGGCCACCGACCCGGGCGCGCTGGAGATCATCCGGAGGAAGATCGCCTCGACTCGGAACCCTTGGGACGATCCCGAGTTCGAGCCGACGGTGGTGGGGGCGGCGCGCCTGCGCGAGCGGGGCCGGCTGGCGCGCATCATCGCCCTGGTCGACGCCGAGCCGCTCGACATGGCGGACCTCGACCCGTGCGGGGGGTGCGGGCGCCCGACCCCGTACCCGAGCGCGGCGGGCTTCTGTCCGGCGTGCGAGGCGCGCATCGCCCGGCGTGGCCGGCGCGCCCGGCTCACCGCCTAGAGATCGGAGGGAGCGAGGACCGACGGCGGGTCGAAGGCCATGCCCGCGGCGTTCGTCTACGAGATCCCCGTCCGCTTCGGCGACGTGGACCGGGCGGGTATTGTCTACTACCCGCGCTTCCTTCACTACTTCCACGTGGCGTTCGAGGAGTTCTTCAAGACGGCGCTCGGGAAGCCCTACCCGGAGATGGTCGACCGCGACCGGCTGGGGATGCCGACGGTCCACGTCGACGTGGACTTCGCCTCGCCGCTCGCCTACGGGGACAGCGCCCTCGTCGAGGTCCGGGTGCGGAGCGTCGGCCGCACCTCGATCGAGTGGGACTACGAGGTGCGGAGCGGCCTGAGCGGCGCCCTCTCGGCCCGGGGACGGACGGTGACGGCGGCCGTGGACATGGAGACGTTCCGGCCGACGCCGGTCCCGGAGCCGCTCCGCTCAAAGCTCCTGGCCCGGGTGCCGGGGCCGCCGGGCGCGAGCTGATCACGCCGGGACGAGGATCCCGAAGTCGACGAGCTTCCGGACCGTGGCCGCGTCGAGCTTCACGCCCCGGGCCGCCTCGATCGCCCGGACCGCCTCGGCCGTCGGCCGGCCGTCGAACCAGCAGAGGACGTCGAGCAGGCCCTTCGGGACCGCGACGGGGTCGTAGTGGCTGTACGACCAGACGCGGACGAAGTCGCGGTCGGAGGCGACGATCTGGACGGCCCCGGGGCGGAGGGCCAGGGGCACGTGGTCCGAGAGCAGCTCGTCGTGGGCCGCGCGGGCGAGGCGGGCGTAGAGGCGGACGTCGGGCCCGCCGACCCGCTCGACGTCCGCCCAGGCGAGCCCGTCGACGATCGCGGCGCAGGCGCCGTAGAACGCCTCCTCCCGGCCGGCGAAGCGCCCGAAGAGCGCCCGGCGGGAGGGTTCGTCGCTCGACGAGCCGTCGAGCTGGCGACCGGCGTCGGCGTCGGCCGGGGCCGGCTCGCCCGGAAGCGGAAAGAGGCGCCGGAGGGCCGAGGCGTCGAGGCCGAGCTCGAGGGCCGCGTGGCGGGCGAGGGCGGTCTCGACCGCCCCGAGGAGCTGGTGGAGGGCCTTCCAGAAACGCTGGCCGACGGCGCCGCGGACGTGCTTGCAGAAGTAGGTCGCGCAGACGGCGGCCCGGTGCCGCCAGACGCCGCATCCGCCCGAGACCGCGTCCTCGACGAAGTACGGGCAGCGGAGCGCCCGGCTCCGGCCGAAGGCCCCGGCCGGCCGGTTCTGGTAGAGGAGGGCCTCGAGCGGGGAGCGCCCGAGCCCGAGCGGCGTGATCCCGGCTCCCGCCCGGATCCGGGCGCGGACGGCGTCGCGGCCGGGCGCGAGGGCCGGGTCATCGTCTCCGAGGAGCCGGCCGACGAGGAAGTTCGCGAGCTCGGGGAACATCGAGCAGCACTTCACCTTGGGGTCGAAGTAGATCCCCGTGCCGGCGCCCGGGTCGGAGGCCCTGGGGCACATGGCGCAGTCGTCGCAGGTCGCTTCCGTCTCGGGCGGGATGGGCCCCTCGAGGAGGGCGTCCATCCAGGCCGCGTAGAGCGGCGGGAGGAGGGTCGCCGTCGCGACCGGGATCACGGGAAGCGGCTTCACCCCGGCGAGCCTACCACGGCCGGGCGGGGCTTTGAAGGGGGCGAGGGCCCGGCCGTTTCACGTGAAACTCCCTCGGGCCCCCGGCCCGGCTAACGGAGCCTCGCCATCACCGCCTCGACATCCTGGGCGACGAGGGCGCCGTCCTCGTAGAGCCAGAGCGTCGGCAGGTAGCGGACGCCGTACTGGCGGGCGACCGGGGCGCCCCGCGGCACCTCGATCTTGAGGAGCTTCGTGTCCGACCGGGCGTTGACGAGGGCCTCCAACTGAGGCCCGAGCCGGCGGCAGGCCGGTCACCAGTCGGCGGTGAACTCGACGACGGTCTTGCCCGTGGTCGCGATGTGCGCCTGGACGTCGACCTCCTCCCCGTTCGAGATCGTGATGATCTTCCCGCCGGCGCTCTTCTCGCCCTTGCCGCGCAGCTTCGGCAGGAGCTTTCCGCAGCCCGCCGCCGCGACCGTCGAGAGCGCGGCGACGAGGACGACCAGGACGCGCGATCGGAGCGTCGTTCTCATGTCGCGGTGCCTCCCCGGTTCCATTCTACGGCACGAACTTGTACCCCGCCCCCCGCACCGAGACGATGTGTCGGGGCCGGGCGGGGTCCTCCTCGAAGTGCCGCCTCAGCCGGAGGACGAAGTTGTCGACCGTCCGCGTCTGGAGCGTGGCCGGCGCGCCCCAGACCTCCTCGAGGAGAGCGGCGCGCGAGCGCACCTCGCCCGGACGCTCGGAGAGGACGCGGAGGAGAAGCGCCTCCTTCTGCGTGAGGGCGACCTCCCTCCCCTTCGGGCCGACGGCCCGGAAGGTCTTGAAGTTCACCCGGCATCGCCCGAACTCGAGGATGTGGGGCGTCCGCTCGGAGCCGCCGGCGAAGGCCCGCGTCCACGCGAGACGGCGCAGCAGGCCGCGGACGCGCGCCAGGAGCTCGTCGAGGTCGAAGGGCTTGGCCAGGTACTCGTCGGCGCCGGCGTCGAGGCCCTCGATGACCTCCTCCGGCAGCCCCTTCGCCGTCAGCATGAGGATCGGCGTGAAGTCGCGGGCGCGCCGCATCTCGCGGGCGATCTCGCGCCCGTCGCCGCCCGGCAGCATGACGTCGAGGATCATGAGGTCGAAGCCGCCGCGCGCCACGGCCTCGCGGGCGGCCGGCGCCGTGCGCGCGAGCGTCACGTCGTAGCCCACGTTGCGGAGGTTGAAGGCGAGCCCCTCGGCCAGGTGGTCCTCGTCCTCGACGAGGAGGACGTGGCTCACGAGGGCGCGCCCTCCGCTCGAGCCGCGGCCTCCGTCTCCGCGACCTCGGCCGGAAGCCCGTCCTCCTCGTCCGGCGCCGACCCCGGCACCGGACCGACCGGGAGCTCGATCCGGATCCGCGTCCCCTGCCCCGGCCCGTCGCTCCTCGCGCCGACGGCGCCGCCGTGGGCGTCCACGAGCGCGGCCACGATCGAGAGCCCGAGGCCCGTGCCCTTGCGGCTCCGCGCCGGATCGTCGTCCTCGATGCGGTAGAAGCGCTCGAAGACCTTCTTCAGCTCGCTCGCCGGCATGCCGATCCCGTCGTCCTCGAACTCGACCGCGATCCGGCTCCGGCCCGCCTCCGCCGTGCGCACGACGATCCGGCAGCCCTCGGCCCGCGCGTACTTGACGGAGTTGTCGAGGAGGTTGTCGAGGACCTGGCGGAAGAGCGCCCGATCGATGGGCACGACCGCGTCGGGGCCGGGCCCGAGCTCGACGGCCACCCGGCGCGCCCCGCCGACCGTCCGGTCGAGCTGGCCGCGGGCCGACTCGACGTACTCGGCCAGGTAGGCGCGGAGCGGGACCGCCTCGAGCTCGAGCCTGAGCTTCGCGATGTCGATCTGGGCCGCCCGGAGGATGTTGGCGACGAGGCCCATCAGCCGCTCGACGTCGGCGTGGATGAACTGCGCGAACCTCACGCGCTCGGCCTCGGGGATCTGCGCGCGGGCGAGGGTCTGCGCGTAGAGCTTGATCGAGCTGAGGGGCGTGTTGAGCTCGTGCGAGACGCTGGCGACGAAGCCGCTCGTCAGGCGGTTCCAGCGGATCTCGGCGAAGAGCCGGATGGCGACGAGGACGACGAGGACGATGATCGTGACGAAGAGGGTGCTCCCGATCGCGATGAACGTCCAGTGGAAGGCGCCGCCGCGCTCGCTCTCCTGGCGCGCGAGCTCGCGGATGCGCATGTAGTCGCGGACGAGGACGACGTTCCAGAGCGCCGTGAGCGTGACCATGAGGACGACGGCGACCGCGAAGAGGATCGCGGGGACCTTGGCGGAGCGCGCCAGCCTGCGGGCGTAAGGAGGGAGGTGACCGCGCGCCATTCACCGCTCATCTTAACCCGCGGACGGCCGGGGCGCGAGCCGGGCGGCACGCGCGGCGGCGTCGGCCCGGGCGCCCTCCTCGAGGATCCGCGCCGGCGGCGTGCGGACGTCCCACACGAGCCCGACGGCCGCGAGGGCGCGCAGCACGTAGTAGCTGATGTCCACCTCCCACCAGTAGAACCCCTGGTTGGCGGACCCCGGGAAGTGGTGGTGGTTGTTGTGCCAGCCCTCGCCGAAGGTGAGGAGCGCGAGGAGGAGGCTGTTGCGGCTCGTGTCCGACGTCTCGTAGCGACGACGCCCGTAGACGTGGGCGAGCGAGTTGATGGTGAAGGTGCCGTGCCACAGGAGCACGCAGCTCCAGAAGCCGCCGACGACGAGCGACGGCAGGCCGCCGAAGAGGTAGAGCGGGATGGCGAACGTCACGATGTACGGGATCGGGTGCCAGCGGTTGAGCCAGCGGAGCTCGGGGTAGCGGGCGAAGTCGCGGATCTTGTCGATCTCGGTCGGCGTGTAGCGATCGCAGATGATCCAGCCGACGTGCGACCAGAGGAAGCCGCGCACCGTCGGCGAGTGGATGTCGTCCTCGGTGTCCGAGTTCCGGTGGTGGTCGCGGTGGTGGGCCGCCCACCAGAGCACGCCCTTCTGGAGCGCCGTGGACCCGAACCAGGCGAGCACGAACTGGAAGACGCGCCCGGTCGAGAACGTCCGGTGGGCGAAGTAGCGGTGGTAGCCGGCCGTGATCGCGAACATGCGGATCGCGTAGATCCCGAGGCAGAGCGCAACGTCGACGGCCCGCACGCCCGTGTAGATGGCGAGCAGGCAGGCGAGGTGGACGGAGAAGAACGGGATCGAGCCGATGAGGTCGACCTTCTCGTCCTCCCGGCGGGCGACGGCCGGCCTGGGTGCGGCGGGCGCGGCGGGCGCGGCGGGGATCGTCGGGATCGCGGCGGCGGCCATTCTCGAGCTTTCCTCCTTGATTTAACTTCTACCGGTAGGCGAGGATGGCGGCGGTCAAAGCTCGGTCAAAAAACGATGACGGAGGCCAAGTCATGACGCCGCAACGTCCTCGAGCGCAAGGAGTCGCCATCGCCGCCCTCGTGGTGGCGGCGTGCGCTCCGGTGTTGACCTCGTCCGCCAGAGGGGATGAGGCGGCGGAGACGTTCCCGTTCGACCGCGAGCGACCGGCCGCCGGGCGCTTCATCGGCGAGGCCGCGTGGCCGGGCGAGGAGGCGCAGCCCGTCGAGGTCCGACTCGCGCCGCCGGCGGCGGAGGGCGCCCCCTGGGAGGCGCGGATCGCGCGCCTCGCGGCCGGCGTGACCCTCGCGGCGCTCGAGTCCGTCTCGGTCGACGGCCGCCGCGTCTCCTTCGTCGCCCGCTCGCCGCGCGGGAAGCCGGCGACCTTCCGGGGCGAGGTCGCCGAGGACGGCCAGACGCTCCGCGGCGAGGTCGCGGCCGGGGAGGGCGAGAAGGCGGTCGCGATCGTGCTCGGCCGGCTCCCGCTCGTGGCCGACCTCGCGGACGCCGAGCACTACAAGGGCGACATCGAGCTGCCGGCGGGCGGCCTCGGCCTCTACGTGTCGATCGCGCGCACGCCCGGCGGCCGCTCCGTCGGACGCCTCGACATCCCGCTCCAGGGCGCCTTCGACCTGACGCTCACGGCGGTCGAGGTCGACGGCCGCAAGGTCGCGCTCGCCATCCCGGGCCCGAAGACGCCGGTCGGCCCGGCCGTGCTCCGCGGCGAGCGGAGCGAGGACGGGAAGCGGATCGCCGGCAAGCTCGTCCAGGGGCCGATCTCGCTGCCGTTCGCCCTCGAGCGGGTCGAGACCCGTCCGACCTTCGCCCGCCCGCAGACGCCACGGGAGCCGCTCCCGTACCAGGCCATCGAGGTGAAGTACGAGAACGCGGAGGACCGGGTCGCGCTCGCCGGGACCCTCACGGTCCCGCCCGGGAAGGGCCCGTTCCCGGCCGTGCTCCTCCTCACGGGGAGCGGCGCCCAGGACCGCGACGAGACGCTCCTCGGCCACAAGCCCTTCCTGGTCCTCGCCGACCACCTGACGCGCGCCGGGGTCGCCGTCCTCCGCGCCGACGACCGCGGCGTCGGCGGATCGTCGCGCGGCGAGCACCCGGCCACGAGCGAGGACTTCGCCGAGGACGCGCTCGCCGGCGTCGCCTTCCTCCGGACGCGTCCCGAGGTCGACCCGAAGCGGATCGGGCTCGTCGGCCACAGCGAGGGCGGGCTGATCGCACCCATGGCCGCCGCCCGCGGCCCCGACGACGTCGCGTTCATCGTCCTCCTCGCCGGCCCGGGCGTGTCGGGCGACGAGGTCCTGCTCGCGCAGGCGGGCGACGCGTACCGCGGCGGCGGATTCGACGACGAGAGCGTCGAGCGCTGCCTCGGGCTCCGGCGGAAGCTCTTCGACCTCATCCGGTCGGGCGCGCCGGACGACGAGCTTTCCGCCGCCGTGAAGGAGCTCGTCGCCGCCGAGATCCTGGCGGCGCCGGCCGAGAAGCGCCCGAAGACGCCGACGGAGCAGCTGGCCGCGATGGCCGCGGTCCAGTTCCTCGACCCGTGGGTGCGCTTCTTCGTCGCCCACGACCCGCGCCCGGCGCTGGCGAAGGTGCGCTGCCCCGTGCTCGCGGTCAACGGCACGCTCGACACGCAGGTCTCCTGGGAGCGGAACCTGCCCGAGATCGCGCGCGCCCTCGCCGAGGGAAAGAACCGGGACTTCACGATCCGCGCCTTCGTCGGCCTGAACCACCTCTTCCAGACGGCCGGGACGGGCAAGCTCGAGGAGTACGCCGAGATCGAGGAGACGTTCGCCCCGTCGGCGCTCCGCGCGATCTCGTCCTGGATCGTCGAGCGGACCGGAAGCTGACGAGGTAGAGTAGGGCCATGCTCGCGCGCCTCCGCTCGCCGCTCGCCGACCGTCTCGTCCCCGTCCAGCCGCCGGCCGAGGTCACGACGCGGGCCGCCGACCGCGAGGTCGACCCCCGCGCCGTCGGCCTCACGTTCGCCGACATCGCCGCGATCTGGGCCGCCTGCGAGCGCCTCTACGAGTCGGGGCTGCACCCGGCGGTGGCCCTCTGCCTCCGCCGCCGCGGCCAGGTCGTCATCGACCGGGCGATCGGCCACACGAGCGGCAACGCGCCCGACGACCCGCCCGGCGCGCCGAGGGTCGCGGCCACGCCCGACACCCTCTTCAACCTCTTCTCGGCCTCGAAGGCCGTGACGGCGATGGCGATCCACCTCCTCGACGAGCGGCGGCTCGTCCACCTGGACGACGCCGTCGACGAGTACATCCCGGGCTTCGGCCGCCACGGCAAGGAGTGGATCACCGTCCGCCACGTCCTCACGCACCGGGCGGGGATCCCGACGATCCCGGAGGAGCGCGTCGACCTCGACCTGCTCGCCGACTGGGACCGGATCCTCGCCCTCCTCGCCGACTCCCACCCGCAGTTCCGCGCCGGCCGGCGCCTGTCGTACCACGCCCTCACGGGCGGCTACATCCTCGGCGAGATCGTCCGCCGCACGACGGGCAAGGACATCCGCACGTTCCTCCGGGACGAGGTCCTCGCCCCCCTCGGCCTCCGGCCGCTCTCGTACGGCGTCCCCCCCGCGGACCTGCCGCGCGTGGCCCGCCACGCCTCGACCGGTCCGCCGGTCCTCTTCCCGCTCTCCTGGGTCGTGCGGCGCGCGCTCGGGGTGGACTTCGACGAGGCCGTGCGCCTGTCGAACGACCCGCGCTTCCTGACGGCGATCATCCCGGCCGGCAACGTCATCGGGACGCCCTCCGCCGTCGCCCTGTTCTTCGAGCTCCTCCTGCGCGGCGGGGAGCTCGACTCGGTGCGGGTCTTCGACCGTCGCACGATCCGGCGCGCCGTCTCCGAGCAGAGCTGGCTCGAGTTCGACCTCACCCTCATGGCCCCGATCCGCTACGGCCTCGGGTTCATCCTGGGCGGCGACCACGTGAGCCTCTACGGGCCCGCGACGCCGCACGCCTTCGGGCACCTGGGCTTCACGAACGTGCTCGCCTGGGCCGACCCCGAGCGCGACCTCGCCGCCTCCCTCATGACGAGCGGCAAGCCCTTCGCGACGCCGCGCCAGTGGCGCTTCTACGACGTGCCGCGGACGATCGCGAACCGCGTCCCGCGCGACGCCCGCCCGCCTTCATGACCTTCATCGTCGCGGCCGTCCTCGTCCTCCTAAACCTCGGCTTCCTCGTCCTCGACGCCTTCGGCCTCCCCGGCAACTGGCCGATCTTCCTGATCGTGGCCGTCGCGGCCTTCTGGCCCTGACCCTCGGCCTCGGTCTCAGCGCAGACGGATCACCGGGTCGCCGAGCGAGCGGCCGCCCGTGACGCCGAGGAGCGCCTGGAACTCGCCGAAGAGGGTGTCGTCCCAGGCGACGCCGCTCTTCACGCCGAGGAGCGGCTCCAGGCGGTCGAGGGCCTCGCCGAGCGTGGCCGCCCGGAAGGGCGGCACGACCCGCCCGGCCGAGTGCTGCCAGAGCGGCTCGGCGAGGATGATGCGGACGCGGGCGAGCCGGCCGAGGCGCTCGAGGACGGCGTGGGCCGGCCCCTCGATCGGCCCGGCGTCGTCGAGCGGGCGGGCCCGAAGGACCTTGCTGAGCTCGACGTGGAGCATCTGGACCCGCTCGAGCTGCTGCCTCACCTCGGGCTTGGCCTTGACGAGGTCGAGGCCGAGGACCGTCTCGAGGTCCGACATGGCGTAGAGCTCGACCTCCACGCACTCGCCGTCCGTCACCTGCGGCCGGTGGTCGCGCGGGGCGATCATGACGGCCCCGTCCTCGAGGCAGGCGCGGAGGCTCGGAGCGCCGTTCGCGAGCGCGAGCGCGAGCACGTTCTTGAGCGGCAGCGCCCGGGCCCGGATCCGGCCGACGCGCGCGGCCGCGACCGTGGGCGCGGCCCGCGGGTGGACCCGGATCGGGACGCCGCTCTCGAGCGCCAGCCACTCGAGGACCTTCTCGAGCGAGGCGTCGGAGCCGACGTCGACCGAGATCGGCTGCTCGTCGAGGCTGCGGGCGAGCGCGGCCTTCCAGGTCGGGGCGGCGTAGGGGTAGGGCGGCGCCGGCGGGGCCGGGTCGAGCGGCCGGGGCGGCGGCGGCGCGGGCTCCGGGGCCGGCGGATCGGGGCGCCGGACCGCGGGCGGGACCGGGCGCGGGGCCTCGGGTCCCGCATCCGGCGGTCCGGGCCGCGCGGGCGGCGAATCGGAGCCGGCGATCGGCGGCGGAGCCGGCTCCCGCCTTCCCTCCCCTTCCGGGAGAGGGACGGGGCGAGGGTGGCTGACGGCGACGTGCGCCCCCCCCGGCGGCGCCTCCGGGCGTGCAGCCGCGATCCCTCGGGCGACGCGGCCGGCGGCGTGGAGGCTCGCGGCCGAGAGCTTCGGCGGCGGCAGCGGCGGCGGCGGTACGGGTGCCGGTCCAGGGGCCGGCCCCGATGCCGAGGGAGGCTCTCCCGGGGCCGGGGTGGGCGCTCGAGCCACGGCCGGGGGCGAGGCCTGCGCCGCCCGCGCCGGCGCGCCCCGCTTCGGGGCGGCCGCCTTCTCGCGCGCCGCCGGCGGGGTCGCCTCCTGGCGCGCGCACCCGCGCATCGCCAGCCCCGTCGCCGCGAGGCTTACCCCCACGAGGACGAAGGCGACGACGCCGCGGGCGATCTCGGATCCGGAACGGTCGAGGTAGGGCATCAGTCCTTCGCCCGATCCTATCACGGTCGCCCCCGGCGGGCAACCGCCCGGCAGGGCTCTCCTCGACCGTAACCTCCGGCCGCTCCTTGGCGAGCGCCGCGGGCCGTGATATAATGCGACGCTTTGCCCGGGGCGCGGGTGGAAACGTCGCGGGCGCCACGTTCTTGCAGAGGCGTACCGTTGGGTCGCGACACCCGTCCGAAGGTGGGGCTGATCAGCCTCGGCTGCTCGAAGAACCTGATCGACTCCGAGGTCATGCTGGGCCACGTCGCCCGCGACGGCTTCACCGTCACCGGCGACATCGGCGAGGCCGACGTCGTCGTCGTCAACACCTGCACGTTCATCGACGAGGCGAAGCGCGAGTCGATCGACACGATCCTCGAGATCGCCGAGCTCAAGAAGAAGGGCCGGCTCAAGGGGGTCGTCGTCACGGGCTGCATGGCCCAGCGTTACCCGGAGGAGATCCGCAAGGAGATCCCCGACGTCGACGGCATCGTCGGCCTGACCGCCGAGGACGAGATGAGCGCCGTCATCGGGCGCATCCTGGGAGGCGACGGCGGCGCGCGAAGCACGGGTGGAAGGCAGAAGGCACAGGTCCCGGGGACGGGCACGAGGCACGGGCACGGGCACGGGCACGGACAGGGAAAGCCCCTGAAGACGCTCCCCATGGCCCCGAAGAAGGGCCCGATCGTCCTCGTCCGCGATCCGTCGCGACCGTTCGGCGCCGAGGTCGGGCGCCTGCGCCTCACCCCGCGCCACTACGCCTACCTCCGGGTCGCCGAGGGCTGCGACCACCTCTGCACGTTCTGCGCGATCCCGTCGTTCCGGGGAAAGTTCCGCAGCAAGCCCGAGGACGCGGTCCTCGAGGAGGCGCGGGAGCTCGCCGGGGACGGCGCCGTCGAGCTGAACCTCATCGCCGAGGACACGAACCAGTACGGCCAGGACCGCCGCGACGGCTCGACGCTCGCGCGCCTCCTCGAGAAGCTCGCCGCGATCGACGGCGTCCGCTGGATCCGGATCCTCTACGCCTACCCGGCGTACTTCCCGGACGCGCTGGTCCGCGCGATGGCGTCGATCGACAAGGTCGTGAAGTACGTCGACATCCCGCTCCAGCACATCGCCGACCCCGTGCTCGCCCGCATGCGCCGGCCGCCGCGCGGCCGGACGGTCGACCTGCTCGAGCGGCTGCGCGCCGGGATCCCGGGCCTCGCCCTCAGGACCACGTTCATCTGCGGCTTCCCGGGCGAGACCGAGCGCGACCACGAGGAGCTCGTGTCGTTCGTCAGGGACTTCCGGTTCGAGCGCCTGGGCGCGTTCGCCTACTCGCCCGAGGACGGGACCCCGGCCCACGACCTCGACGGGCAGCTCCAGGACGGCGAGCGGCGGGCGCGCCGCGACCGGGTCATGGCCGTCCAGCAGGAGGTCGCGTTCGCGCGGGCGAAGGCCCAGGTCGGACGCCCGGTCGAGGCCCTCGTCGAGGGCGAGGACGAGCACGGACGGATCGTCGCCCGCACCGGGTCGGACGCCCCCGAGATCGACCCCGTGCTCCTGCTCGCGCCGCCGCCCGCCCCCGGACGCGGCCGCCGGCCGCCCCCGCCGCCCGCCCCCGGGACGTTCGTCCGCGCCCGGGTGACGGGCGCATCGGGCTACGACCTCGTGGGCGAGCTCGGATAGGAGAGGGCGGTTTGGGCGTCGTGGCGTCGAGCGAGCGCGAGGGAGAGCCGGAGCCCGAGGCGAAGGCGGCGCCCGCCCTCCTGAACGTCCCGAACGTCCTGACGCTCGCCCGCCTCGTCTGCTGCCTCGCCTTCTTCGCCCTCCTCATCTACTGCTCGAGCGTGCTTCGCCTTCCGGTCGACGCCGAGGGCGACCTCAAGTACACGAACCTGCGCGGCGAGCTGCGCGAGGCGCACGCCGGCCTCAGGGCCGATGGGCCCGGCCTCTCCTTGCTTTTCGACATCGCCTTTGGTATTTTCCTGCTCGCGGCGCTCACGGACATCCTCGACGGACAGATCGCGCGACGGTACAACCTGGTCACGGACTTGGGTCGAATCGCCGACCCGTTCGTCGACAAGATCATGATCCTCGGCGCCTTCACGCTCCTCATGCCCCTCACGGTCCACGTGACGGGCTGGATGGTCGTGCTCGTGCTCGCGAGGGAGCTGCTCGTGAGCGGGATCCGGGGCTTCGCGGAGTCGCGGGGGATCCCGTTCCCGGCGAGCTTCTGGGGCAAGACGAAGATGGTGAGCCAGTCCGTGACCGTGGCCGCCGGGATCTTCTACTGCGGCCACCCCGGACAGGGCTGGATCTTCTGGGTCTTCATCGTGTCGCTTTGGTGGACGCTCGTCATGACCGTCGTCTCGGGCGCGGTCTACCTCGGCCGGGCGCGGAGCCTCCTCGCGGGGACGGCGGTCCCGGGCGGAGCGGCATGAGCGGCGCCCTCTCGGCCATCTCGGCGGACGTCCGTAGAGGGGCCGCGGCCACCCCCGGCGAGCGCTTCTCGCTCGCGATCCTCACCTCGTTCGGCCTCGGCCTCGCCCCCGTCGCCCCCGGGACGTTCGGGACGCTCGGCGGGGTCGCCATCCACGGCCTGCTGGTCGCGCTCGGGGCCGGGCAGGCTTTGGCGCTCGCGGCCGCCGCGGCCGTCTTCTTCCTCGCGACCTGCGCCCTCGGCCGGGTCGCGCAGCGGCGCTACGGGACGAAGGACCCGCAGCGGGTGGTGAGCGACGAGGTCGCCGGCTACCTGGCCGCCGTCGCCGGCGTCGGGTCGGCGACCACGCCCTTCTTCGCCGTGGCCCTCCCGGGCTTCGTCCTCTTCCGCATCCTCGACATCGCCAAGCCCTGGCCGATCGGCCGCCTCGAGCGGCTGCCGGGCGGGCTCGGGATCGCCGCCGACGACCTCGCGGCCGGCCTCGTCGCGAACCTCGTCCTCCGCGGCGCGTTCGCCCTGGCGGGGGCCTCGTAGGCGCCGCGCATGACCGAAGGCCCGAAGAAGCCGTTCCCGAAGCCCGGCCAGCCGGTCGGTCCGGGCGGCCCGCCGGCCGCCAAGCCGGCCGTCCGGGGCCTCGGCTCCGGGGCGAAGGCCCCGTCGAGCGAGAGCGGGAGCGGGAGCGGGAGCAGCAGCGGGACCGGGAGCGGAAGCGCGAGCCCGTCCGGCCGTCTCCGTTCGCCCGGGCGGCTCGCCTCGAGCCTCGCGTCGCCGGCGACGGGCAGCACGGCCTCCGCGACCTCGGCCGCGAGCCCGCCCGCGTCGCCGCCGTCGCCCGGTTCGTCGGCCTCGACGGAGGAGGCGCCCCTCGTCCGCCGCGGCGGGACGGGCACGTCCGGGGCGTTCAAGGCGGTCCCCAAGGTCGGGTCGGGGAAGCGCGCGCACCTCCGCGGGTCCGACGCCGACAGCGGCCGCGAGCACGCCCTCCGCCACTCCGCCGCCGAGCCCGAGTTCCGGCGCGGCATGCCGCTCGCCGTCAAGATCGCGGCCTTCGCCGCCGTCCTGGTCGCGATCCTCATGACCGTGATCGGGATCTTCCTCTACGGCGTGGCGGCCGAGGAGGTGGAGCGCCAGCTCGACCAGAAGGGCGTCGTCGCCGTCACCGAGCTCGCGAGCCTCGTCGACCCGATCTTCTACTACCGGCCGAAGGACCTGCCCGACCTCGCCTGGCAGGGCTACAAGAACGAGCGGGCGCGGGAGTGGCGCGAGAAGCTCCAGCGGCTCGTCAACGGCGACGGCAAGGACATCTTCCTCAACATCCACATAACCGAGGACGAGCAGGGCTCGCGGGCCGCGTTCATGAACCCGGTGACGAGCGCGCTCCCGGCCGAGCTCGTGAAGCTGAAGCAGCGCGGCGACGTCACGATCTACGAGGGGACGTTCCGGGGCGACGACTTCCAGGGCCGGGTGCGCCGCTTCGTCCGCCCGATCGACCTCGCCCCGCCGGGCGACGGGGACGACGACTGGGACGCGGGCGGCCGCTCCGGCAAGCCGGGCGCGTCCGCCGCCCGCCCGACGAAGCGCGTCGGCTACGCCATCGTCGACGTCAAGGCCGCCGACCTCGACAAGGTGCGGGACTCGATCCGCACGCGCACGCTCCTCGTGACCCTCGTCGGCATCGGCGTCGCGATCGTCCTCTCGATCCTCATCTCGACGTTCATCGCGCGCCCGGTGAGGGCGCTCGTCCAGGACATGAAGATGGTGTCGGCCGGGAACCTGGACCACCGCACGGTCCCGCGCTCGAGCGACGAGATCGGCGTCCTCGCCTCGGCCTTCAACCACATGACGAAGAGCCTGAAGGCGGCGCAGCAGGCCGAGAGCGAGCGCAAGGCGATCGAGCACGAGCTCCAGATCGCGACCGAGATCCAGACGAAGCTCCTGCCCGAGCGGATCCCGCAGATCCCGGGCCTCGACATCTTCAGCTTCTACCTGTCGGCGAAGGAGGTCGGCGGCGACTACTACGACTTCCCGGTGATCGACCCGCAGCACCTCGGTATCTGCGTCGCCGACGTCTCCGGCAAGGGCATCCCGGGCTCCATGGTCATGACCATGGTCCGCTCGCTCCTCCGGCTCGCCTCGCACCGCGAGGCGTCGCCGGCCGAGACGCTGAAGAAGGTGAACCGCATCCTGGCGAAGGACATCCGCCGCGGGATGTTCGTCACCTGCAACTACTCCGTCCTCGACGTCACGCGGCGCGTGCTGACGGTCGCCTCGGCCGGGCACAACCCCATGGTCTACTTCTGCGCGCGGACGGGCGAGGTGCGGCAGGTGAACCCGAGCGGGATCGCGCTCGGCTTCGACAAGGGGCCGACGTTCGACGAGAACATCCGCGAGGAGCGGATCGAGCTCCAGTCCGGCGACCGGGTCGTCATCTACACGGACGGCGTGGTCGAGGCGATGAGCGCGGCGAGCGAGGAGTTCGGCATGGACCGCTTCGTCGCGCTCGTCAGGGACCACGCGCCGCGGTCCTCGAAGGACTTCGTCAACGCGATCATCGAGGCGCTGGAAGGCCACCGCGGCAAGGCCGAGCAGTCCGACGACATCACGATCACGACCCTCAAGGTCGAATGACGGCCGGGCCCGAGCGCGAGCCCGAGCCCGGGCCGCTCGAGCCGCCCGTCCTCGTCTCCGCCTGCCTCCTCGGCCTGAACACCCGCTACAACGCCGTCCCGGTCGAGAACGAGGACATGCTGCGCCTCGCGCGCGAGCGCCGCATCCTGCCCCTCTGCCCCGAGCAGCTGGGCGGGCTGCCGACGCCGCGCGAGCCGGCCTCGATCGTCGGCGGCGGCGGCGAGGACGTCCTCGACGGGCGGGCGCGCGTCGTGACCGCGAGCGGCCGCGACGTGACCGAGGCCTTCCTCCGCGGGGCCCAGGAGACGGCCCGCCTGGCGCGCCTCGCGGGCGTGCGCCGGGCCTACCTGAAGAGCCGGAGCCCGAGCTGCGGGGCGGGAGAGCTGCGGAACCTCGCGGGCGGCCTCGATGTCGGAGACGGGGTGACGGCCGCGCTCCTCGGGCGGATGGGGATCGAGGTGGTCGCGTGCGAGGCCGTGCCGCGGCGGGCGGCAGCGCTCGAAGGCTTGCGAGCGTTGCCGCGAGTCGGGCGAGTCGGGAACGAGAGTCCCTGACCCGGAGTCACTTCTCGCCGGATCTCCCCCCCGAGAAGAGCGACCTCACCCCCGCCGGCAGGATCGACGTCTCGGGCTCTCGCGCCGGAGCCGCGGCCGCCGCGGCCGCCGGCGCCGCCGGCCGGTCCGTCCGGGGCGAGGGCGGCGAGTCGCGCGGCCCCGTCGGGATGATGGTCCCGGGCACGGGCCGGAGCTTGAACTCGTAGCCCTCCTCGAGGCGGGCCGTGAAGAAGTACGGCACGATGCCGGGCAGGAGGGCGAGCAGCGAGATGTCGGCCATGTAGAGCTTCTCGATGCCGGCGGCCCGCACGGGCTCGTAGCCCGGCTTCTCGAGGCGGATCGAGAAGCGCTGGGGCAGACCCGAGCGCGACCGGTAGGTCGCCGGCGTCATGCCGAGGTACTCGCCCTGGACCCAGACCTCGGCTCCCTCCGGGTCGCTCGTGATGACCGAGCTCTGGACGCAGCCCGAGCTCGAGAGAAGGGCGAGCGCGGCGACGAGCGCGACCGCGCCGCCGGCGAGGGCGCGCTCGAGGGAGCGCGCGCGGCGGTGGTTGTCGTGGGTTCGCATTCGGGGGGATGTAGCCGGGCTCCGGCGCCGGCTCAAGCGGGGCTTCCCGCTAGTCGAGGCGGCGCCGCGGCTTCGGTCGGAGGCGCCGGCGGGCCGGGGCGCCCTCGTGGACACCGCCCGCTCTCCGGCCACCCGGGCGGGCCGGCAAGGGTGCGCTTGCTAAAGGGGGTTCCGGCATCGGACGAAGAAGAAGGGAAGAAGCCGCACTTAAAGGAGGGACCCCCGTGCGTCGGAGAAGCCATCGTCGGGCGTTGCAGCGACTCGCGTGCGCGGCCTCGGCCGTCCTCGTGCTCGCGACGGGCTGCCTCCACAACGCCGTGATCACGACCGACCCCGAGGGGGCGGAGGTCTGGGTCCAGGGACAGTTCCTCGGGGCGAGCCCCGCGACCTACCGGTCGCGCTCGGGCGTCCCCGACACCGTCACCGTCCGGGTCGAGAAGCCGGGATACGAGCCCATCAAGGCGGCGCAGATCGACAAGGTCTACCGCGCCGACCTCTCGCTCCTGCTCCTCATCCCCGCCTTCGTTCCCTACTTCTTCACCGCCCGCTTCGAGGACAACTACGTCTTCAAGCTGAAGCCGCTCCCCGGGACCGTGCCCCCCGGGCCGGCCGCGCCGGCCGACAAGAAGGAGGAGAAGAAGGACTCGTCCGCCCCGGGCGCCGAGCCGGCGCGACCCGCCGAGGCGGCCAAGCCGGGCGGCGGCGGCTCCTAGACTATCTAGAAGCTCAGCTTGAGCGAGGCGAAGAAGCGGTCCTCGCGGTCGAACTGGCCGAAGAGGGTGTCGTCGGGGCCGCCCAGGATGTCGACCCCGACGGCCACCTTCGAGTGGTCGCCGATCCGGTAACGGACCTCGGGTCTTATGAAGTAGCTCTCGCCCCGGTCGAAGGTGACCGCCGCCGCCACGAGCGCCTCGAGGTCGTTCGTCGGCTTGTAGGCGACGCGCACGAGGGCCGAGTTCGAGAGGGCCCGGGCGAACTGCGTCGGCGAGGTGAAGTCCTCGCCGCGCGCGGACTCCCGGACGATGACCTCGCCCGCGTACTCGGCGACGACCGTCAGGTCGTGGTCGGAGATGAGGTCGTAGAACGTGTAGTCGGCCCCGACCACGAACTGGACGTAGTCGTCGTCGAGCGGGCCGTCCGTGATGATGTAGGCGACCTCGCCGTGGACCTCGACGTCGGCGATGACCGTCGTCGCGTCGCCGCCGAACATCTGGATCCGGTCGAAGAACGGCTGGACGAAGAAGGACGGGGCGACGGGAAGCGGCTCGAAGCGGACGTTCGGCAGGTCGTTGAAGCCGTAGTAGTAGCTGAAGGACACGTTCACGTCGAGGAGCGTCGTCTCGAAGCGCCCGAGGAGCTGGGCGTTCCGCGGCGTGTCCGGCTCGGTCTCGCGGGCCGCCACGGGCAGCGGGAAGTCGGGCGGGAGGGGCGCGAAGCGGGAGTCCGCCGGTCCGAGGCGCGCGGGCGTGAACGTCGGGACGACGATGCCGCGAAGCCTCGTGTCCTCCGGGAGCGCGGGGATCAAGGCCCCCAGGTAGAGCGAGGCGTCGAGGGCGAGGACGCCGATCTTCTCGGTGTCGAGGAGGTCCGTGAAGTCGACGGGGTTGACGACGTCCGTCGGGTTGAAGAGGTCGGCCGCCCCGAAGGCGAAGATCTGCTTGCCGGCGCGGATGTCGACCGGCCCGAAGGTGACGCCGGCGAACGCCTCCTCGAAGGTGAAGACCGGCCGCCTCAGGTCGTCGTCCTCGAGCTCCTCCGGCGTCCCGCGCGAGAGCCCGCCGTCGTCCACGCGGACGCGCGGGACGGCCACGACCTCGAGCGCGTCCGCGAGGAACCGGCCCGCGTAGCGGAGCTTGAAGATCCCCTGGTTGAGGACGCGCTCGGCGTCCTCCTGCTCCCCCTCCTGGAAGTAGGCGTACAGGCGGTACTCGGCGCTCCCGCCGAGGTTGCCCGAAAGGAGACCGAAGACTTCCTTCTCGAGGTCGATCCCCTCGCCGACCGACGGCTCGGCGCCCTCCCTCGGCTCCTTGATGAAGCCGCCGCGCTCGGCCTCGGCCTCCGCCTTGAGCCGCTCCTCGAGCTTCAGCCGGGCCTCCTCGGCCGCCTTGCGCTCGGCCTCGACGCGCACGCGCTCGGCCTCGAGGGCGGCCCGCAGGTCCTGCTCGCGCCGCGCCGCCTCGGCCTCGGCGCGCCGCCGCTCCTCCTGCTTCGCCCGGTCGACGTCGGCCTTGGCGCGCGCCTCGAGCGCCTTCAGCCGCTCCTCGAGCGCCTTCGCCCGGGCCTCGGCCTCGGCCCGCGCCTTCTCGAGCTCCGCCCGCTCGGCGGCGAGGCGCGCCTCGAGCGCCGCCAGCGCCCGCGTCTGCTCGTCCCTCAGGCGCCCGGCGGCGGCCAGGGCGTCCTCGAGCTCGACGCGCCGGCGCCGCTCCTCCTCGGCCGCCGCCCGCGCCGCCCGGGCCTCGGCCGTCGCGGCCGCGAGCTCCGCCATCAGCCGCTCGAGCTCGCGCGCCCGCGCCTCCGCGGCCGAGGCCGAGGTCCGGCTGGCCTCGTCGGCCGCCGTCCGCGCGTCCCTCAGCTCGCGCTCGACGCGGGCGACCTCGCGATCCCTCTCGGCCGTCAGGTCGGCGCGCTGGCGGCGGTGGAGCGCGTAGCCGACGGCGACGCTCGCGACGACGGCCAGCGCCGCCCCGATCGCGGAGAAGATGAGCGCCGAGCGAGGCCCGAGGGGCGGCCGGGCGGCGGCGGCCTCGGCGTCGGCCCGGCGGATCGGCGGCGGCGCGCTCGCCTTCTTCGCCGGCGGCTTCTTCGCCCGGGGCGGCGCCTGCGACTGGAGGAGGTCCGCCTCCTCGTCGTCCACGAACACATAGGGCGCGTTCTTCGAGTCGATCGACTCGTCGAGCGGCGGAGCCGGCTCCGGCGCGGGCGGCTTCGTCCCCGGCTTCTTGGCCTTCGGCGGCGCCTGCGACTGGAGGAGGTCCGCCTCCTCGTCGTCCACGAACACGTAGGGCGCGTTCTTCGAGTCGATCGACTCGTCGAGCGGCGGAGCCGGCTCCGGGGCGGGCGGCTTCGTCCCCGGCTTCTTCGCCCGGGGCGGCGCCTGCGACTGGAGGAGGTCCGCCTCCTCGTCGTCGACGAGCGCGTACGGCGCGTTCTTCGAGTCGATCGACTCGTCGAGCGGCGCGCCCGGCTCGGGCTCCGGCTCGGGCTCCGGAGGCGGCGGGGGCTCCGGGGGGAGCTCCTCGCCGCGGCCCCGCTTCCTGGGCATGACCTAGCCCGCGCGCTCGAGGAGCCGGCAGGCGTTCCGCCAGAGGACGCTCTCGAGGGCCCCGGGCTTGCGGTCGAGGGCGGCGACCACGATCTCGAGGGCCGTCTTCGGCCGCGCGCCCGGGAACGGCCAGTCCGTGCCGAAGACGAGACGCGAGGCCCCGAGCGTGCGATGGGCGCGCCGGACCACGCCCTCGGGCTGCCAGGAGGTGTCGAGCCACACGTTCTCGCGGCGGCGGGCGACCTCGATGGCCGCATCGGGCCGGAAGAGGTTCATGTGGGCGAGGACGACGCGGGCGCGCGGAAAGGCGCGGAGGAGCGGCTCGACGGCCTCGACGTCGGCGTGCTCGGGCGCGCGGTAGAACGGGAGCCGCACGCAACCGGTGTGGACGACGACGGGGATCGCCAGGTCCGAAGCCGCGCCGAGGAGCGCGCGGTGGAAGGGCGAGTCGGGGGCCGCGTTCTGGAGCGCCGGGTGGAGCTTCAGCCCCCGCGCGCCCTGCTCGACCATGCGCCCGAGGGCGGCCGCCGGGTCCCGCTCGCGCGTCGGCACGGTCGCGAAGGGCACGAGCCGCGGGTGGCCGCGGCAGAGGGCGAGGGCGACGTCGGTGCTCGTGTAGGGCTCGATCGGCAGGACGACGCTCGCCGAGATCCCGGCGTCGTCCATGCTCTCGAGGAGGTTCGCGGGCGTCGCCCGCAGGAAGCTCGCCTGGAAGAGCGGGTCCAGGGCCGGCGCCGCCCGGGCCCCGAGGTCGCCCAGGTACACGCCGCGGTTGCGCCCGAGCGACAGGAGCCGGTCGGCGACATCGAGCGCCCGGTCGCGGGTCGCGCGCCAGGCCGGGAACGCGAGCCCGCGCGCGACGTCGAGGAGCGGGCGCGCCCGCCGCGGGAGGGCCGGCTCGAGGGCCTGCGCCAGCCGCCCGGCCAAGGCGACGAGCGGGTCCCGGGCCTGCCAGTCCGGGTGGGCGAGGTGGACGTGGAAGTCGACGACGTTCACGCTGGCGAATCGTAACGGGCCATCGGCCGCCGATCAAGGAGTGGAGCGCGAATCGGGTCGGGGAGTTCCGCTCATCCCGCGGGCGGCCGCGAAGCGGCCGGGTCGAGGGACCGCGCCTCCCACTCCTCGAGCGTGATGACGAGCTGGCGCGCCTTCGAGCCCTTGTAGGGGCCGAGGATGCCGCGCTCGGTCATGAGGTCGATCAGCCGCGAGGCCCGCGTGTACCCGATCTCCAGGCGGCGCTGGAGGAGCGAGGCCGAGCCGCGCCGGGTCTCGAGGACGACCCTCACCGCCTGGTCGAAGAGGTCGTCCTCGCCGCCGCCCGTGCCGCCCCCCCCGCCCTCGTCCTCGTCGCCGTCCCCGTCGCCTTCGTCCGCGGGCTCGAGCAGCTCGGGCTGGAACTGCGGCCGGATCGCCTGCCGCTTGACGAACTGGACGACGGTCTTGACCTCGTCCTCGCTCACGAACGTGCCCTGGGCGCGGATCACGTTCGCCGTCCCGGGCGGCAGGAAGAGCATGTCGCCCTGGCCGACGAGCCCCTCGGCCCCGTTCTTGTCGATGATCGTCCGCGAGTCCACCTTGGACGCGACCTGGAAGGCGATCCGGCACGGCATGTTCGACTTGATGAGCCCGGTTATGACGTCGGCCGTCGGCCGCTGGGTCGCGAGGATCAGGTGGATGCCGACCGCGCGCGCCTTCTGGGCGAGGCGGATGATCGAGCCCTCGACCTCCTTGCGGGCGACGCACATGAGGTCGGCGAACTCGTCGATGACGACGACGATGTAGGGGAGGTCCTGCGGGATGCCCTCGGCCTCGAGGACGGCGGGCGACTCGAGGCCGAGCCGCCGCGCCAGCTCGTCGCCCCCGAGGGCGTTGTACTTCGCGATGTGGCGCACCTCGGCGCGCGAGAGGAGGGCGTAGCGCTCCTCCATCTTCTTGACGGCCCACTCGAGGACGCTCGGCGCCTGGCGCATGGCGGTCACGACGGGCGCGAGCAGGTGCGGCACGGACTGGTAGAGCGAGAGCTCGACCATCTTCGGGTCGATGAGGATGAGCTTCGTCTCGACCGGCCGCCGGGTCATGAGGAGCGAGAGGATCACGGCGTTCATGCAGACGGACTTCCCCGAGCCCGTCGCCCCGGCGATCAGGAGGTGCGGCATGCGGGCGAGGTCCGCGACGAGCGGGTTCCCGGTCGCGTCCTTGCCGAGGAAGAGGGGGAGCGCCTGGGACGCCCACGAGCGCGGCCCCGGCGCCTCGAGCAGCTCGCGGAGCCGCACCGTCTCCTGGTCCTGGTTCGGGACCTCGACGCCGACGGTCGAGCGCCCCGGGATCGGCGCCAGGATCCGGATCGACGGCGCCTTCATGGCCATCGCCAGGTCGTCGCCGAGCGACATGATCTTGTGGACCTTGGTGCCGGCCGCGAGCTCGAGCTCGTACTGCGTGATGTTCGGGCCGCGGTCGACCGAGACGACGCGGGCCTCGATCTTGAAGCTCGTGAGCGTCTGCTCGAGGACGCGCGCCTTCTCGCGCATGACGGCCTCGTAGTGCTGCGCGGGCGCCTCCTCGGGCTTGGTGAGGAGCGAGGCCGGCGGGACCACGTAGCCCGAGGGGTCGGCGGCGTCCTGGCGCGGCGCCACGGTCTCGTCCTCGTCCTCCGCGGCGGGCGCGGCGGGCGTGGGCGGCGCGGCCGGCGCCGGGATGAAGTCGTCGTCGACGACGATGATCGTGTCGTCGCCGTCGAGGTCGAGCGGGGGCGCGGGGACGGGGGCGGGAGGGGGAACGGGGGCGGGGGCGGGAGCAGGGGCGGGGGCGGGGACGGGGGCGGGCGCAGGGGCGGGGGCGGGGGCTCGGGCGCGAGCGCGAGCGGGAGCGGGAGCGGGAGCGGGAGACAAGGTGAGGGATGGCACGGCGATCGCCCGCGTGGGCGGCGGGGTGGAGGCCCGGAAGACCTCGACCGAGAGGTCCTCCTCCTCCTCCCCGATCTCCAAGACGATGAAGCCGGCGGGCGGCGTGGCGCCCCCGGGCTCATCGCCCTTCCCGAAGAGACGGGTGCGCAGCCGGCCGAGGTCGAGGTCGAGCGCGAGCAGCCCGCCCACGCCGGCGAAGCCGGCGGCGAGGGCGGAGGCGGCCCCGGGAGCGAACCGGAGGAGCAGGGCCGAGGCCGTGTAGGCGCCGAAGTAGCCGCCCGGGTTCACGCCCGCGAACGACGCCGGGAAGAGCGTCCCCGTGCGGTGGGCCAGGTGCTCGAGGGCGGCCACGCCGAGGAGGCAGGCGAAGCCGCCGAGCGGCCGCGTGAACGGGATGGGCGCCGGCCCGAGGGCGACGGGCACGGGCGCGGCCAGGGCCTCGCCCGCCGCCCCCGCCGCCCCCGCCGCCCCCGCCGCCGGCGAGTCGGCGCGCGTGCGCCCGCCGAGCAGGCGGGCCCCGGCGTGGGCGAGCATCAGGGCGAGCGCGAAGCCGCCCGAGATCCCGAACCACTCGGTCGCGCGGAAGGCGATGGCCGCCCCCGGTCGCCCGCCCCAGTTGGCCGCCTCCGGGTTGGCCGGGAAGACCCGCTCGGGGTAGTCGCGCCCGTCGAAGGTGAGGAGCGCGAGGGCGAGGAAGGCGGCGACGAAGACGAGGACGACGCCGGCGGCGTCGCGGAGGACGCGGGCCTCCGGACCGGCGAGCGGCCTCGACGGCGAGGCGTCCCTGGCCCTGGAGGCAGGGTCCTGCGGCCGCAGGCTGGCGGACGGCATCTCTTGGTCGGTCACGGCCCTTTTCCGGTCCCACCGTCTTATCGGCAGCCCTCGCGCCGGCCCTTGACCCCGCGCGCCCGCGGCCCGCCTCGACAGCGGTCCTTCGGCCGTGCTATAACCCGCGCGTGCACCGCGCCGCGCGCACGCTCATCCTGGGCGCCGTCGACCTCCTCGCCCGGGGCGCGAACGCCCTCGCCGGGGCCGCCGCCGCCCCCGAGCCCCTCCCCGGGCGCTCGTGCCCGCGGGCCGAGTGCCCGCTCCCGATCTCCGGCTACCCCTTCTACCTCGCCGGCCTGACGATCGGGACGCCGATCGCCGACCACGGCAGCCACGGCGGGTTGAAGGCGGCGACGCGCGCCTCGGGCGGCGCCACGGGCCGGGACCTGCTCGAGGTCGCGCACTACGCCGCCTTCCGCCTCGTCTCGAGCCGCATCGACCGCTCGCGCCTCCGCCTCCTCGGGACCGAGATCGGGCGCCGCGACATCGCCTTCCGCCCCTGGGGCTTCGTCGAGCGGGGCGCGGACGGGGCCCTCGTCGCCGAGGGGCGCGTGGCGACGGTCGCGACCGACGGCTTCCTCCTCGCCGCCACCCTTTACAACCGCGGGACGACGCCGATCGCCTTCACGCCGGTCTTCGAGGTCCTCGACGACGAGGACCCGATCCACGAGGGGATGCACCCCTTCCACCTCGCCCCGCGCCCCCACGCGGCCGCGCGCTTCGACCGGCTCGCGAACGTCCTGCGCGTCGAGTACCGGCGGGCGAGCGGGATCTCGTTCTTCGACTTCGCCGGGCTCGCCTACCACCGGGCGATCCGCCCGTCGTTCCGCGGGGTCGCGCTCGACGTCGCGCCCGGTCGCCCCTCCCGCGCCGCCCTCCGCGGCGAGGAGATGGGGCTCGGGCCGGGCGCCCGCCTCGAGCTGCTCCTCCACCTCGGCGTCGGCGAGACCGCCGACGAGGCCGAGGCCGCGCTCGCCCGCGCGCTCGCGACCGAGACGAGGCGCCAGTTCGCGGTCGCCTCGGCGGCGGCCCTGGCGGCGCGGGAAGGGGAGACCGAGCCCGCCCCGCCGAGGGAGGGGACGACCGAGGAGGCCGAGCCGACCTCGCCGCCCGAGCCGGAGCCGCCGCTGCCGCCGCTCGTCCGGCCGACCGACGAGGTCGAGTCCGACTGGGAGGCCTTCCTCGCGAGCCTCCCGGCGCCGCACGCCGACGGCCCGGAGGCGCGCCGCCTGCTCGAGCTGGCCGCGACCGGCCTGCGCATGAACGTCTACGCCCCGCGCGGGCGGCTGGCGCGGCGGGCGAGCTGCCCGGCCAAGGTCCACTTCACGGGCATGTGGGGCTGGGACAGCGCCTACGGGGCGCTCGGCGCCTCGGAGTTCGATCCGGCGCTCGCGAAGGACTTCCTGGCGAGCCTGTTCGCGGCCCAGCGCCAGGACGGGCACATCGCCTACGCGGTCGACGCGGCGACGTTCGCGACCGTGAGCCCGCTCGTCGCCGACCTGACGATGCCGCCCGCCCAGGGCTTCGCCCTCGCCGCCGTGGCGCGCCGCGACCCGACGCGCGACCGCGCCTGGCTCGAGGAGATGTACGAGCGCTCGCGCGCCTACGTCGCCTGGTTCGAGCGACACCGGCGCATCCCCGAGGGCGGCCTCTTCCGCTACGAGAACGCGATCGAGAGCGGCTGGGACGACACGCCGCGCATCCCGAACCCGCGCGTCCCGGCCGTCCGCGCCATGAAGCTCGACCTCGGCGGCCTCTCGGGGCTCCGGACCGCGCCGCCCGGGCTCGCCGCCCTCGACCTCTGCGCCTGGCTCCACGCCTACCACGGCTGGCTGGCCGAGACCGCCCGGGCGCTCGGCCGTCCGGAGGGCGAGGCCGAGTCGCACCGGGCGCGCGCCGCGGCGATCGCCGAGCGCGTCGACGCCCTGCTCTGGGACGAGGAGACGGGCGCCTACCTCGACCGCGACCTCGGGCGGCGCGGCGCGCCCGACCAGGGCTTCGTCCGCACGCTCACGCCGGTCGTCGTCTGGCCGCTCTTCCTCGGGCTCTGCCGCGACGCCGGGCGGGCGCGGCGCCTGATCGAGACGCACGTCCTCGACCCGGCGAAGCTCATGGGCGATCCGGACGACCCGCTCGCGCCGCGCTACCCCGTGCCGAGCGTCGCCTACGGCGACCCGGCCTACGACCGCGCCCGGGGCGGCTTCTACTGGCGCGGGCAGGTCTGGATGATCCCGACCTACGCGACCCTCGTCGCCCTCTTCCGCTACGGCTACGAGAAGGAGGCGGCGGCGCTGAAGGCCCGCATCCTGACGCTGCTCGCGACCGCCTGCGAGGGCGGGCTCTTCGAGACCTACGATGCCTCGACCGGCGAGATCGGCCTCGGCTCGGCCTCGCTCTCGGGTCCGGGCGAGCCGGCCGCCTTCCAGATCGGCCTCACGACCGCCCTCGCGCTCGAGGTCCTCCTCGACCGCCACGAGCGCGACCGCTTCCTCCTGCCGGGCGAGAAGGGCTTCACGGGCTTCGTCGCCGAGGCGCGCACGCTCGAGGACGGCGCCCTCTTCTACCGGGTCGAGCCCGCGTGCGGCGACGACGTCCCGCGCACGCGACTCGAGCGGCGCGCCGACGGCTCCGTCTCGCTCCTCCTCGACGACCCCTTCGGCAATTACGACCTCGCGACGGCGCGCGTCTCGCTCCCGACGCTCGGCGTCGGCGTCGCGAAGCCGGTCGAGGTCCGGCTCGGCGAGCCGGTCGTCGTCGGCCCGGACGGGAAGGTGGGCGCCGCCGAGGCGCACGCCTCCGCCGGGACTTAGCGCCGCCTCGCTCGCCCTCGAGCACCCGCCGCGCGTAGGCCCGGACCCGCTCCGCGACCGGCCCGCCGGGGAGGGCGAGGGCGGCCGCGGAGTCCCCGTCGCGGAGCTTCTCGAGCGCCGCCCGGACGGCCGGGTGGCCGACGTTGGCGCGCGCGGCCTCGAGGACCGCGCCGGCTTGGAGCCGCGCCCGCACGTCGGCCACGCTCCGGCCGTCCTCCTCCTCGAGGTAGTCGAGGCGCCGCTCGGCGAGCGGGATCGCCGCCGCCTCGCCCGGGACCGGACGCCCCGCGGGCGGCGTGGCGGCGACCGCGGCGGCGACGGCCACGACGGCGGCGAGAGCGATGAGCACCCCCACGGCGCGCATGGTCCCCTCCCTCGTTCCCTCCCGGCTCGGGGCGACCGCGTCCCGCGCGCGCCTCCCGGGCCCGTCAGCGCCCCGACAGGCGCCAGATGCGGGCGCGGCCGCGGATGTCCCCGACGGCGACCGTCGAGCCCCCGCGCGCGAGCGCGCAGCACGGGATCGGCGCGCCGGCCTCGAAGGTCGCGAGCGTCCGGCCGTCCTCGAGGTCCCAGAGCTTGACGCTACCGTCGCCCGCGGCGCACACCGCCCGCCGGCCGTCGTGGTCGATGGCCACCGCGGTGACGCCGCCTCGATGCCCGTGGAGGAGGTAGAGCAGCCCGCCGGTACGGAGGTCCCAGAGCTGGGCGCACCCGTCGCACGCCCCGGTGATGGCGCATCGCTCCGGGCGTCAAGGCCACGGCGTTCACGGCGCCCGGGCTGTCCTCGGCCTCGCCGCCGTCCGGGGCCCCGGGCGCCGGCTCCTCGGGCACGACGACGTACTCGATGTCGCCGATCGTCAGCCGGTCGCCGGCGGCGAGCCGGACCTCGCCGCTCGCGTTCCGGCCGTTCACGAGGATGCCGCAGGGGCTCTTCAGGTCCGAGACGACGAGGGCCTCGTCCTGCCGTCGGACCCTGACATGCCGGCGGGCGACGGACGGGTGGGGGAGGCGGAAGTCGACCTGATCGGCCGTGCGCCCGAGGATCCTCGCCTCGCCGGGCGGAACGCGCACGACCGCCGGGAGGCCGGCCGCAAGCGCGGCCCGGAGGCTCGCCTCGGGAGGGTCGCTCGATCCGTGGAAGCCCGCGAGCCGTAGATGCATCCGTGCTCTCCTGCGCCGCGACCCCTCATTCTACCCGGGAGAAGCGGAGCGCCGCACCTCGGCTCGCCGCGGGATCCCCTTCCCGGTGCGCGGGAGCGGCGCTTCGACGCGTACGATCTCGTGCGGGACCTCGTACCGCGCGAGGCGGTCGCGGCAGTGGGCCTCGAGGTCCGCGTCGGAGAGCGAGGCCCCGTCCCGCAGGCGGACGACGGCCACGACGCGCTGGCCCCAGGAGGGATCGGGCCGGCCGACGACGCACGCCTCGGCCACCGCCGGGTGGGCCTCGAGCGCGGCCTCGACCCGCGCCGGCGAGACGTTCTCGCCGCCGGTGACGATGAGGTCGGTGCGACGGTCGAGGATCGAGAGGCGCCCGGCGGCATCCAGCCGGCCGATGTCGCCCGTGCGCAGCCACTCTCCGGGCGCCAGCGGCGGCTCGCCGTCGTAGCCGCGCATGACCGTCGGCCCGCGCACGAGGACCTCGCCGGCCCCGCCGGCGTCGGGCGCGTCGATCCGCACCAAGACGCCCGGGAGCGGCTCGCCGCAGGTCTCGTCCGCCTCGCCGGGGCGCTGGGTCGCGACCTGGGAGGAGGCCTCGGTGAGCCCGTAGGTGCGGCAGACGGGGAGGCCGGCGGCCCGGGCGCGGGCGAGGAGCGCCTCGGGCGTCGGTCCGCCGCCGACGAGGACGGCGCGGAGGCGGGGCGAGAAGCGCCGGCCGGCGGCCGAGGCGGCGTCGAGCGTCCGCTCGAGGGTCCGGGCGACGAGCGAGACGCACGTCGCGCGGCCGCTCGCGAGGGCCGAGGCGACGCGCCCGGGCTGGAAGCCATCGTGGATCACGAGCCCCGAGCGGTCGTGGACGGCGCGCCAGAGCATCGAGATGCCGGCGACGTGGTGGAGCGGGAGGCAGCAGAGCCACGTGTCCGAAGGCCCCGTCCCGAGGCGGGCGGCCGAGGCGGCGGCGCTCGCATCGAGGCTCGCGCGGGTGAGGACGACGCCCTTCGGCTCGCCGGCCGTCCCCGACGTGAAGATGACGGCCGCCGGCGCTTCCGGCCCCGCGCCGTCGTCGGGCCGGGCGCGCGCCCGGGCGGCCAGCGCCTCGAGGCGCGCGGGCGGAAGCGCGGGATCGAGCGGGACGAGCGTCCGGCCGGCGCGCCACACGTCGAACGCCGCCCGCGCGAACCGCAGGCCGGGGCGCTCGACCAGGACGACCCGCTCGCCGGGGCGGGCGGGGCGGGCGGGCGGCGCCGTCAGCGCGCCCACGCGGGGGCCCAGAGGATGCAGTTCGCCAGCAGCAGCCGGGCCGTCCCGGCCAGCGCGCCGTTCAGGGACGGGCCGTCCTCGCGCGTGGCCACGATCCGGACGAGGCGGGCGGCCTCGGGGAGCGTCGCGAGCGGGAGGAGGCCGAGCGGGCCCAGTTGCAGGGCCGCCAGCACGGCGACCGTCGCGTAGGCCGCGCCGAGGAGGGCCGCGTAGTAGGCCCGCGCGAGCGGCCGGCCGAGCCGGACGGCGAGCGTCCGCTTGCCGGCGCGCTCGTCCGCCGCCAGGTCGCGGACGTTGTTGACGTCGAGGACGGCCGCCGCCAGCGCCCCGAGCGCGGCCCCGGCGGCCACGACCGGCGCCGTCACGTGCCCCGCCTGGACGTAGAACGTCCCGGTGACGGCGACGACGCCGAAGAAGACGAACGCGAAGAGGTCGCCGAGCCCGCGATAGGCGAGCGGGAACGGCCCGGCCGTGTAGGCGACGCCGGCGACGATCCCGGCGAGCCCGACGATGACGATGGGCCAGCCGCCGAGGACGACGAGGTAGACGCCGACGGCCGTCGCCCCCGCGAACGCGAGGGCCGCCGCCACCCAGACGGCGCGCGCCGGGAGCAGCCCCGAGGCCACGGCCCGCGCCGGGCCGAGCCGGTCGGGGCCATCGGCCCCGCGGGCGAAGTCGGCGGCGTCGTTCACGAGGTTCGTCCCGATCTGGAGGAGGAGGGCGCCCACGAGGGCCGCCCCGGCCGCCAGCGGGTTCAGCGCCCCCGCCCCCGCCGCCGCCGCCGTGCCGACGATGACCGGCGCCGCCCCGACGGGCAGCGTCTTCGGGCGCGCCGCCAGGAGCCAGGCGCGGGCGCGGCTCGCCGGCGCCGGCGCCGCCGTCACGGGTGCCTCTTGAACTTCGAGAACTCGGGCGGCCGCTTCTCGAGGAAGGCCCGCTTGCCCTCCTTCGCCTCCTCCGTCATGTAGAAGAGGAGGGTCGCGTTCCCGGCGAGCTCCTGGATCCCGGCCTGGCCGTCCTCGTCGGCGTTGAGCGCCGCCTTCAGGCAGCGGAGCGCGAGCGGCGACATGCGCAGGATCTCGCGGCCCCACGCGACCGTCTCCTCCTCGAGCCGCTCGAGCGGGACGACCGTGTTGACGAGCCCCATCTCCAGCGCCTGCCGGGCGTCGTACTGCCGGCAGAGGAACCAGATCTCGCGCGCCTTCTTCTGGCCGACGATCCGCGCCAGGTGCCCGGCGCCGTAGCCGCCGTCGAAGCTCCCGACCTTCGGCCCCGTCTGCCCGAAGCGGGCGTTGTCGGCGGCGATCGTGAGATCGCAGACGAGGTGGAGGACGTGGCCGCCGCCGATCGCGTAGCCCGCGACCATGGCGATCACCGGCTTCGGCAGCGTCCGGATCTGGCGCTGGAGGTCGAGGACGTTGAGCCGCGCGATCCCCTCCTGGTCGACGTAGCCGGCGTCGCCGCGCACCCGCTGGTCGCCGCCGCTGCAGAAGGCGTCGGGCCCCTCGCCCGTCAGGATGACGACGCCGACCTCGGGGTCGTCGCGGGCGAGCGAGAACGCGTGCTGCATCTCGACGATCGTCTGCGGCCGGAAGGCGTTTCGCATCTCGGGCCGGGCGATCGTCACCTTGGCGATCCCGTCCGCCTTCTCGTAGCGGATGTCCTCGAACTCGCGCACCTTGTTCCAGGCGAGGATCATGCTCGGTCTCCTTCGACGGCCCGGACGGCCGCCTCCCATGCGGATCGGTGGAGCGCCGCGCTCTTCTCGCGGTCGACCTCGACGAGGACGAGCGAGGGGCCGCCCCGCGCGAGCGCGCGCCCGAGCGCGGCCTCGAGCGCCGCCTCGCCGCCCTCGGGCCGCTCGAACGAGAGCCCGTGGAGGCGCGCCAGCGCCTCGAGGTCGAGCCCGTGCGGCGTGGCGAAGAGGGCCTCGAAGTCCGCGGCCGGCGCGTTCTCGCGGACGGGCAGGTAGCTGAAGATCCCGCCGCCGTCGTTGTCGATGCAGACGATCGCGAGCGGCAGCTCGTAGCGGCGCGCCGCCAGCAGCCCGCCCGCGTCGTGGAGGAGCGAGAGGTCGCCCACGAGCAGCGCCCCCGGCGCCCCGCCGCCGGCGGCGACGGCGCCGAGGGCGCTCGAGACGACGCCGTCGATCCCGCTCGCCCCGCGGTTCGCGAGGACGTGGAGCGGCCGCTCGCCGGCGGGCAGGAAGGAGTCGAGCTCGCGCACGGGCAGGCTGTTGCCGGCGAAGAGGACGGCGCCGGCGGGCAGCGCCCGCGAGAGGGCCCGGACGATCCCGGCCTCGAAGAAGGCGGCGCCGGCCGCCGACTCGAGGGCGGCGCGCGCGCGCCGGTCCGCCCGCTCGAAGGCGTCCGCGAACCCGGGGTCGCCGGGCGGGGGCCCCGCGGCGGCCAGCGCCGCCGCCGCCAGGCGGGCGAAGTCGGCCGGCTCGGCCCGCAGGACCTCGGCCCCGAGGTGCATGGGCTCATCGACGCGCCCCGGCGCCGGGTCGACGACGGCCAGGCGGGCCCGGTCGCGGTGCCGGTCGACGAAGCGTTCGAGCGCCTTCGACACGGGCGCCGCGCCCAGGCGGACGATCAGGTCGGGCGCGTGCGCGGCGGCGAAGCGCTCGCTCCGGAGGATCGCGTCGTAGGCCGAGATCACGGCCACGCCGGCCGGGGCGCCGGCCCGGACGTTCGAGCAAGGATCGGCGAGGACGGGGTAGCCGCTCGCCCGCGCGAGCGCGCCGACGGCGGTCGCGAGGCCCGGCGCGTGCGCCTCGGGACCGCAGACGATGAGGCCGCGGGCCGCGCCGCGCGCCAGCTCGACGAACCGCGCCGCCGCCCCCGCCGCCTGCGCCTCCGCGGGCGGCTGCTCGATCCGCACGAACGGCGCGCCCGGCCGGCCGCGGAAGGCGAGCGGGTCGCGGGCCTCGAGGTCCGGCGGGACGTCGCCCGCGACCGGCCGCGGGTCCAGGGGCTCGCGGAAGGCGACGTTCAGGTGGACCGGCCCCGCCGGCGGGCCCTGGGCGGCGTCGACGAGCCGGCAGACCGTCGCCCGGGCGGCGCGCAGGACCGGGCCCGTCGCCTCGGGCAGCGGCAGCTCGGCGGTCGCGAGCGCGTGGCTCCCGAAGAGCCGGACCTGGTCGATCGTCTGGTGGGCGCCGCAGCCGCGCAGCTCGGGCGGCCGGTCGGCGGTCAGCAGGACGAGCGGGACGCGGGCGTTCCGCGCCTCGACGGCCGCCGGGAGCAGGTTGGCGGCCGCCGTCCCCGACGTCGTGAGGACGGCCGCGGGCGCGCCGCTCGCCTTCGCGTGCCCGAGGGCGAAGAACGCCGCCGAGCGCTCGTCGAGGTGGACGAAGACCGTCAGGCCCGGCTGGCGCGCGCACGCGAGCGCCAGCGGCCCCGAGCGCGAGCCCGGGGCGATGGCGACGGCGCGGACGCCCGAGCGGGAAAGCTCCTCGGCGACGGCCCGGGCGAACAGCAGGTTGCGGTTCGGATCGTTCATGCGACGCCTCCCGCGCCAGCCGGCGCGAGCCCGAGCGCCCGCCCGACCGCCCCGAGCTTGACCCCCGTCTCGCGCCACTCCGCCTCGGGGTCGGAGCCGGCGACGATCCCGGCGCCCGCGAAGAGCCACGCCTGCTCGCCGCGCAGGAGCGCCGAGCGCAGGGCGACGAAGAGGTCGCCGTCGCCGGGAGCATCCACCCAGCCGATCGCGCCCGCGTACCAGCCGCGGTCGAGGCCCTCGCGCTCGGCGAGGAAGGCGAGCGCCCGGTCGCGCGGCGTGCCGGCGACCGCCGGCGTCGGATGCAGGCGGGCGGCGAGGTCGAGGACGGCGAGGGCCGCGGGCTCGCGCAGCACGGCCTCGACGGGCGTGAAGAGGTGCTGGACGTGCGCGAGCGCGAGCACGCCCGGCACGGGCCGCCGCGAGACGGCCCCGAGCGGGCGGAGGGCCGCGCAGACGGCGTCGACGACGAGGGCGTGCTCGCGGCGCTCCTTCTCGCTCGAGAGCAGGCGCGAGGCGAGGGCGTGGTCCTCCCCGGGGGTCGCGCCGCGCGGCGCCGAGCCGGCGAGGGCGAAGGCCTCGACCCGCGCCCCCGCCCGCCGCACGAGCCGCTCGGGCGTCGCCCCGACGAAGGCCGCGCCGCCGGGCGCGACGAAGGCGAAGGCGCAGCACCGGGGCTCCGCCTCGCGGAGCGCACCCGCGAGGGCGAACGGGTCGATCGGCCGCCCGGCGCGCGCCCGGATCGCCCGGGCGAGCACGACCTTCTCGAGGGCGCCGGCCTCGATGGCCGCCCGGGCGGCGGCGACGCCCAAGAGGAAGGCGGCCGGGTCGCCCGGGTCCGAGACGCAGGCGGGAGGGAGCGGCGGGGTCCGCGCCCCGGCCGTCTCCTCGCCCCTCCCGGCCGCCGCCGTCACCCAGGTCTCGCCGCCCGCCCGGACCGCGAGCCGCGCCGGCAGGACGAACCGGGCCGGCGGGAAGCCGGTCCAGTCGGGCGTCCCCGGACCGCCGCGCGGCCGGCCCCGGTCGGCGAAGCCGAAGCCGCCGAGGAGCCGCGGGGCGGCGAGCGGCGGGGCATCCGGGTCGGCCTTCACGCGCCCGAGGAGCCGGCGCGCGCCGTCGGCGAGGGCCTCGAGGCGGCCCTCGCCTCGCGCCTCGACGACCGCGACCGCCCCCGAGCCGCCGAGCTCGAGGCCGCCGCCGCGCAGGTAGAAGCGGAAGTCGCCGGGCGCCCCGGCGGCCGCGAGGGCGAGCGGGTCCAGGGCCCCGGCCGGCCGCGAGCGGAAGGCGATCGGCTCCCGGGCGAGCGGCCTCGCGACGGTCGAGGGCGTCACGGCGTCCTCCCTCCCGCCCCGGTGAGGAGCGGCACCCCCCGGCTCGGACCCGGGCCCGGACCTGGACTCGCACTCGTACTCGGGCTCGGGCTCGCGCTCGAGTCCCGCGTGAAGAGGGACCCGAGCCGCTCCAGCTCGGCCCCGGTGAGCGCCTGGAGCCCGTCGCTCCTCGCCCGGGCCGGGTCGGGGTGGACCTCGACCATGACCCCGTGGGCGCCGACGGCCAGGGCCGCCCGGGCGAGCGGGATCACGAGGTCGCGCCGCCCGGCGGCGTGCGAGGGGTCGACGACGACCGGCAGGCGCCGGTGGGCGAGGAGCCAGGCGACCGCCCCCAGGTCGAGCGTGTTCCGGGTCGGCTGCTCGAACGTCCGGATCCCGCGCTCGCAGAGGATCACGGCCGGCGCGCCGGCGTCGAGGAGGTGCTCGGCCGAGAGCAGCCACTCCTCGACCGTGGCCGCCATGCCGCGCTTCAGGAGCACGGGCTTCCGCGCCCGCCCGACGGCCCGCAGGAGGTCGAAGGCCTGCATGGTGCGCGAGCCGACCTGGAGGATGTCGGCGTGCTCGGCGACGGCGGCGACGTCCGCCGCGGCGAGGACCTCGGTCACGACCTTGAGCCACTGGGCGTCGGCCGCCGCGCGCAGGAGCTTCAGGCCGGGCAGGCCGAGCCCGCGGAAGGCGTAGGGCGACGTCCGCGGCTTGAAGGCCCCGCCGCGCAGCACCTGGGCGCCGGCCCGGGCGACGATGGCCGCGGCCTCCTGGACCTGGTCCCGGTCCTCGACCGCGCACGGCCCGGCGATCAGCACCGGCCGCGGGCCGCCGAAGCGCACGCCGCCCACGTCGACGACCGCCGGGGCGGCGTCGACGAGCGGGTGCGGGCTCGGGCGGGCGAGGACGTCCTTTATGCCCGCGATCCCCGTCGGGTCCACGACCGGGTCGACGGCGAGGACGCGCAGGCCCCCGCTCCCGGCGTAGAGCTCCGCGGCGGCGCCGCGCCGGACGAGCTCGGCGCGCACGCTCGCGAGGTCGGCGTCAGGCTCGAGCACGAGCAGCATGGCTTCCTCCCGCTCCCGCGGGCGCCGCGGGAGCCTCCGGAACTTCCGCCCGGTACGCGTATGCGATCCCGAAGGTGAGCGGCACCGCGCGCGGCCGGGCGAGCCCCGCCCCGGCCATGAGGGCCTGGAACGCCTCGCCGGCGGGGAAGGCGGCCTGGGTGCGCGGCAGGTACTCGTAGGGCGCGCGCTCGCCCGTGACGAGGGCGCCGAGGCGCGGGATCACGGCCCGCGCGTACCACCGGTAGACCGGCCCGAAGAGCGGGCCGCGCGGCACGCCGAACTCGAGGACGACGATGCGCCCGCCGGGGCGGACGACGCGCCCGAGCTCGCGGAGCGAGGCCGAGGGGTCGTCGACGTTGCGGATCCCGAAGGCGATCGTGGCCGCGTCGAAGCTCGCGCTCCGAAACGGCAGGGCCAGGGCGTCGGCGAGCACCCAGTCGACGTGCGGGGCCGGGAGCCCGCGGGCGGCGGTCTTCTCGCGGGCGAGGGCGAGCATCGAGGCGCAGAAGTCGGCCCCGACGACGCGCCCCGACTCCCCCACCCGCCCGGCCAGGACGAGGGCGAGGTCGCCCGTCCCGGAGCAGAGGTCGAGGACGCGCTCCCCCGGCTGCGGGTCGAGGAGGTCGGCCGCCTTCCGGCGCCAGCGGCCGTGGACGCCGAGCGAGAGGACGGCGTTGGCCCGGTCGTAGCGGCCGGCGATCGAGGCGAACATGTCGCGGACGGCGCGGCTCATCAGACGGCGCGCTCCGCCAGGGCGTGGGCGACGGCCTCGAGGGCGGCCCGCGAGACGCTCGGCGGCAGGGCCTCGAGGGCGCCGAGCGCCCGGCCCGTACGGGCCTCGACCTCGGCCCGGGCGGCCTCGTCCCCGCCGCCGGCGCGCACGGCGGCGCGGACCCGGGCGAAGAGGCCGTGGAGGTCGTCGACCTCCCCGCGCGCCGCCGCCTCGAGCGGCGCGGCCAGACCCGGGTCGGCCCTGAGGGCGTGGATCAGGGGGAACGTGACCTTGCCCTCGCGCAGGTCGGCGAGCACGCCCTTCCCGAGCCGCGCCGGGTCGCCCTCGAGGTCGAGGAGGTCGTCCTGGACCTGGAAGGCGACGCCGACCTCGCGCCCGTAGCGGGCGAGGGCGAGCGCCCGCGGGTCGCCGGGGGCCGCCCCGCCGGCGCGGGCGCCGGCCTCGGCCGCCCACTCGAAGAGCGAGGCCGTCTTCCCCTCGACGATGGCGAAGTACTCCTCGGCCGTGACCGCCGCCTTGCCGCGGCGCACGAGCTGGAGCGCCTCGGCCTCGACCATCCGGACGAGGACGCCGAGGAGGCGGGCGAGCAGGTCCTCGAGCCCGAGGCCCTCGAGGAGGGCGAGCCCGCGGACGAGGAGGAGGTCGCCGCCGAGGACGCTGGCCGCGTTCCCGTAGACGGCGCGGGCGGCGAGCGCGCCGCGGCGCATCTCGCCCAGGTCGATGACGTCGTCGTGGAGGAGGGTCGCGGCGTGGACGGCCTCGGCCACGGCGGCGAGCGAGCGCACCGTCAGGCCGCCGGCCCCGTTCGCCCGCGCCCCGCAGGCCCGCGAGGCGAGCACGCAGAGCGCCGGGCGGACGCGCTTGCCGCCCGCCCGGACGAGGTGCCGGGCGGCCGCGGCCGCGACGTTCCCGCCCGCGCCGAGCGCGGCGAGCGCCGACTCGACGGCGGCGAGGTCGGCGCCGAGCGCCGCGTCGAGCCCGTCGATGGCGTCGCGCACGCGCTCGAGCCCGTGGGTGTCGGCGACGGCGAGGAGCCGGGTGCGGGCCGGGTCCGTGGCGAGGCGGGCCGTCTCCATGGCGCGTCTCCTGACTTTGCTATTCTTGGAATTAACGAAATATTCAGAAATTTCTGAAACTTCCGATTGCATTGTATCGAGGCCCCGGGTATCGTGCAACGGTCGTGTCATCGCCCTTCCGTACAGGGGCGCGACGCGGGAGTTGCGCGGCTCGGACCGCGCCGGCGGATCCTCTTGCGCGGTGCGTCACGACGGCTACAATCGGCGGCTTGTCATGGCCAGGGCCGAATCCGAAGACCTGACGCCGGCTCGGCGCGCGTCCGACACCGTCGGGCGCCTGATGGAGTTCTGGGGGTTCTCCCGGCACCTCGGGCGGGCCTGGACGCTCCTCTTCCTCTCGCCGCAGCCGCTCTCGTCGGGCGACATCCAGTCCGAGCTGACCCTCAGCGCGGCCGCCGTCAGCACCCTCCTCCGCGAGCTGCTCCGCTGGGGCGTGGTCCGCAAGGTCTGGCTCCCGGGCGAGCGCAAGGACCACTACGTCGCCGAGACCGACCTCTGGAAGATGGTGACGCGCGTCTTCGAGGAGCGGGAGCGGAACCTGATCAGCGAGGCGCGCGAGAGCCTCGACCGGGCCTCCCAGGACCTCGACGCCGCCGCGCGCAAGGGCGGGGCCGAGACGCGCGACCTCGCCGCCTTCCGGAAGGAGCGCGTCGACCAGCTCCTCCAGCTCTGCCGCCTGGCCGAGGCGATGCTCGAGAACCTCATGCGGACGCAGAGGATCGACGCCCGCCCCCTCGACCGGGACCTGGCCGACTAGCCGGGGCGCCTCAGAGCGCCGGTCTTCGTCTTCGGCGCGCGAGGACCAGTGATCCAGTAGCGCCAAGAACGCCCGGCCCTCTGCCTCACCTCTCGCGAAAACGACGGCCTCGGGCTTCGGAGACCAACCCACTCGAACCAGGTCTTCAGTCGAACGCGCGTCAGCGCGTTCGACTATTCGCCCGACGCAGCGCCACTCTCACAAGCTTTCAGCGCCCGACGGCCCGCAGGACCCGGAAGAAGTTCCCGGACCAGATCTTCGCGATCGTCTCCTCGTCGTACCCGCGGCGGACGAGGGCGACCGTGATCTCGGGGTAGTCGCGGAGGTCCCGCATCCCGTCGGGCGGCGGCAGGCCCGAGTCGAAGTCCGACCCGATGCAGACGTGGTCGGCGCCGACGAGCGAGCAGATGTGGTCGACGTTGGCGACGATGGCCTCGACCCCCGCCCGCGTGCGGCCCGCGAGGAAGACGGGCGAGAGGAGGAGGCCCACGAGCCCGCCCGTCGCCGCGACCGCCCGGACCTCGTCGTCGCCGGTCGCGCGAGCCGCGCCCCAGAAGCGCCGGAGCCCGGTGTGCGAGCAGATGAGCGGGGCCCGCGCCAGGCGGAACGCGTCCCGCTTCGCCCGCCGCGAGCTGTGCGAGAGGTCGGCCAGGATCCCGAGCCGCTCCATCTCGCGCAGCGCCTCCCGCCCCCGCGGCGTCAGCCCGTAGTCTCGCCCCGGGTGCGTCGCCGAGGCCGAGAGGTCGTTGTTGACGAAGTGCGTGAGCGTCAGGTAGACGGCGCCCGCCTCCCGCAGCCACTCGAGCATCGCGAGCCTGCCTCCGAGCGCGTGCCCGCCCTCGACGGCGAGGATGGCGGCGATCTTGCCGCCGGCGTTGATCCGGGCGACGTCGTCGGCCGCGAACGCCTGCTCGATCCGGCCCTCGTGCCGGGCGAGGAAGCGGCGGAAGGCCGCGACCATGCGCTTCGTCTTCTCGTCGTACCGCTTGAGCGGCGACGGGAGCACGTAGCTGACGAAGACGAGCGCCTTGACGCCGCCCTCGCGGGCGCGCGGCAGGTCGACGAGGTCGAGGATGTTGCGGAGCGGGTTACGGCGCGAGAGACCCGGCCCGCCGCGCCCGAGGTCGAGCCCGAGGTAGCCGATCCCGAGGAGCCCGTGGGTGTGGATGTCGGCGATGCACGTGCGCCGGTGGATCGCCAGGGCCCGGGCCCTGAGGGCGTCGTCGCTCTCGGCCGGCGCCCGCGCCAGGACGGGGGGCGGGGCCGCCGGGGCGGTCGCGGCCGCCGTCATCCGGCCTGCCCCGTGTGCCCGAAGCCGCCCGCGCCGCGCGCCGTCTCGGTCAGCGCCTCGACGACGGCGACCCGCGCCCGCTCGACGCGCGCGACCACGAGCTGGGCGATCCGCATCCCGCGCCGGACGACGAACGGCTCGCGCCCGAAGTTGACGAGGATCACCCCGAGCTCGCCGCGGAAGTCGCTGTCGATCGAGCCGACGCCGTTCGCGAGCGAGATCCCGTGCTTGAGCGCGAGCCCGGAGCGGGCGCGCACCTGGACCTCGTAGCCCGCGGGGACCTCGAGGCAGAGCCCCGTCGGGACGAGGGCCACCGCCCCGGCCGCGATCGGAAGGTCCGCGTCGACCGCCGCGCACACATCGAGGCCGCTCGCCCCCGCGGTCATGTAGCGCGGGAGCGGCACGTCCTCGGTCCCCGCCCGGCGCGAGATGCGGAGCGTCACCTCGCGCTCGACCTCGCGCTCGACCTCGCGCTCGCCCTCGACCTCGCTCGCGGGCCGAGCCCCGCCGGCGGCCTCCATCGCTCGCTCGCCCTTCCCGGCTCTCAGCCTCAGCTCGTCTCTCTCAGGATGCGCTCGAGGTGCCGGAGGATGACCTCGGCGATCTCGGCCTTCGTCCCGGCGATGCCCTCGAGCTCGCCCGAGCGGTCGAAGAGGCGCGCCGAGCCGCGCTCCTGCCCGAAGTTCGACGGGTCGTTGAGGACGACGAGGTCGAGCCGCTTGCGCTCGAGCTTCGCCAGCGCCTCCTTCTCCGGGTTGTCGACCTCGACGGCGAACCCGACGAGCCGCTGGTGCGGGGCGCGCCGCATCCCCATCTCGTAGAGGATGTCCGGGGTCCTGACGAGCGTCAGGATCACCTTCTCGCCGACCGCGAGCTTCTTGAGCTTCCCCGGGTGCCGCTCGGACGGCCGGTAGTCGCAGGGGGCCGCCGCCATGATGACGGCGTCGACGCCGGCGAAGGCCTCGAGGCAGGCGCGCCGCATGTCCTCGGTCGTGTCGACCGCGACGACCTTCACTCCCTCGGGCGGGTCGTTCGGGCTCGGCCCGCGCACGAGCGTGACCGCGTGGCCGCGCCCCCGCGCGACCTCGGCCAGCGCGTCGCCCATGAGCCCGGTCGACGGGTTCGAGATGAAGCGGACGCGGTCCAGGTACTCGCGGGTGGGTCCGCCGGTGACGAGGAGCCTCACGCCGAAGACCTCCTCCGCAGGATCGAGTCGATGCGGGCGATGATCCGGGCGACGTCGGCGAGGCGCCCCATGCCCTCGCGCCCGCAGGCGAGGTCGCCCGCCTGCGGCTCGAGGATCTCGTACTCCGGGAAGCCCGCGAGCGTCTCGAGGTTCCGGCGAAAGGCGGGGTGCGCGTACATGCGGTCGTTCATGGCCGGGCAGACGAGGACCGGCCCCGCGTAGGCGAGGACGAGCGTCGTCAGGAAATCGTCGGCGATCCCGTTCGCGATCTTGCCGATCACGTTGGCCGTCGCCGGCGCGATGACGAGGAGGTCCGTGCGGTCGGCGAGGCCGACGTGCTCGACGCGGTACCCCCCGCCCTGCCCCTCGCTCTCGGCGGCGAAGAGGTCCACGTGGACCGGGTTGCCGGTCAGCGGGTGGAACGTCGCGGGCGTGACGAGCTCCCGCGCCGCCCGCGTCAGGACGCAGGTGACGTCGTGCCCGCGCTTCGTGAGCTGCGAGGCGAGGTCGGCCGCCTTGTAGGCGGCGATCGACCCCGAGACCCCGAGGACGAGACGCTTCCCGCCGCCCCCGCCCCCGCCTCCACCCCCGCCGCCGCCGCCCGTCTTCACGCGCCCCTGCCCCTCCCGGCCGCCCGGGCGGCCGACCGGGCCGCCGTCTCACGCTCGACGATCGCCCGGACCTCGTCGGCGGCCCGGGCGAGGTCGTCGTTCAGGACGCAGTGGTCGTAGAGGCGGCGCTCCTCCATCTCGCGGTCGGCGACGGCGAGCCGCCGCGCGATCGCCGCCTCCCCGTCCGTGCCGCGCCCGCGCAGCCGCCGCTCGAGGTCCGCGCGCCCCGGCGGGACGAGGAAGATGAAGAGGGCGTCGAGCCCCGACTCCCGGACCTTGGCCGCGCCCTGGACGTCGATGTTGAGGAGGACGAAGCGCCCCTCCCGGACCGCCCGCTCGACCGGCTCGCGCGGCGTCCCGTAGAGCCGCCCGTAGACCTCCGCCCACTCGAGGAACCGCCCCTCCTCGATCCCCCGCCGGAACTCGGCCTCGCCGACGAAGTGGTACGCCCGGCCGTCCTCCTCGCCCGGGCGCGCGGCCCGGGTCGTCGCCGAGACGGAGCGGACGAAGCGCGGGTCCCGCGCCGTGAGCGCATCGCACACGGCGGTCTTCCCCACCCCCGAGGGCCCCGAGATCACGACGGCGCGGCCGGGCATGACTCCACTTTACTCGACACGGACGTGGGCGCTACTCGACGTTCTGGACCTGCTCCCGGATCTTGTCGACCTCGAGCTTTATGGCGATCACGTCCTTGACGAGGCTCGAGTCCTGGGTCTTCGACCCCATGGTGTTGGCCTCGCGCAGCATCTCCTGGGCGAGGAAGTCGAGCTTCCGCCCGACCGGGCCGCTCTCCTCGAGCGCCGAGTCGAGCTGCCCGAGGTGGCTCTCGAGGCGCGCGACCTCCTCCGAGATGTCGGTCCGGTCGGCGAAGTGCGCGACCTCGCGGAGGAGGTCCGCCTCGAGCGGCGCCACGCCCGTGCCCCGGAGGAGCGCCTCGATGCGTTCGGTCAGGCGCCGCCGGTACTCGTCGAGGGTCGCCGGGATGCGCCCCCGGACGGCCGCCATCCGCTCGGCGATCGCCGCCCGCCTTCCCTTGAGGTCGGCCGCGAGCTGCGCGCCCTCGACCCGGCGCGACTCGTCCAGGACCTCGAGCGCGCGCAGCACGCCCTCGCGCAGCCTGCCCCGCATGGCGTCGGGGTCGCGCTCGTCGGGCGGACCCATCTCGATCGCCCCCGGGAGCGCCGCCAGGCGCTCGACCGCGATCGGCGCCGCGAGCCCGAGCTCGACGCGCAGCTCCTCGAGGTCGCGCCCGTAGCGCCGGACGACGGCGCGGTTCACCCGGTAGCCGACCTCGGCCTCGGGCGAGCGGTGCTCGATCGAGACGAGGACCGAGCCGCGCTCGAGGCGCGTGCGCACGACCCCCTCGACGTCCGGGGCGAAGCTCGAGAGGCGATCGGGCAACCTCGCGACCACCTTGAGCCCGCGGTGGTTGACGGAGCGGACCTCGACCTCGAGCCGCTCGCCCCCGTCGTCGGCCCCGAGGACGGCCCGCCCGAAGCCCGTCATGCTGCGGATCACGGCCCGATGCCCGTCGCGTCGGGCTATCCGGGCGGCGGCGGGGGCGGAGGCGCCGGCGGCTGCTCGGGCGCCCCGGGCGGCTGGTCGTGCCCCTCGTGGTCCTCGGGATCGAGCGGGATCGGCGCCCCTCCCGGGGCGATCGGCTGGACGGGCGCCTGCACCGGGGGCTCCTGGCCGCCGGTCGCGACCGTCCCGTAGCTCTCGCGGGCCGCGAGCTGGCCTATGAGGAGGGAGAGCCCGAGGAAGAGGGCGGCGAAGATCGCCGTCGCCTTCTTCCAGGCGGTGTCGGCCTTGACGCCGAAGGCCGTCTCGCCGCCGCCGCCGCCGAACGCGCTCGAGAGCCCGCCCGTCTCGCCTCGCTGGATGAGGACGATGAACATGAGGATGAAGCAGACGAAGATGTAGACGACCCAGAGGATGTTGATGAGGTATTGCACGACTGCGCCTCGCCTCCCGCCTAGCCCGACTTCGCCCTGGCCGCGCGGGCCGCGGCCCGCGCGATCTCCGAGAACCCCTTCGCCTCGAGGCTCGCCCCGCCGACGAGCGCGCCGTCCACGTCCCGCCCGGCGAGGATCTCCGCCGCGTTCGAGGCCTTGACGCTCCCGCCGTAGAGGATGCGCATCGCGCCCGCGAGCGCCTCGTTGAAGCGGTTGGCGACGTAGCCCCTTATGAACGCGTGGACCTCCTGCGCCTGGGCCGGCGTCGCGTTCCGGCCCGTGCCGATCGCCCACACCGGCTCGTAGGCGATCGCCAGCGGCTCCGCCTCGCGCCCCGTGATCCCGTCGAGGCCGAGCGCGAGCTGGGTCGAGACGACGGCCTCGGTCCGCCCCGCCTCGCGCTGCTCGATGGTCTCACCGACGCAGAAGATCGGCTTGAGGCCCGACCCGAGGGCCGCCCGCACCTTCAGGTTCAGCGTCTCGTCCGGCTCCCGGAAGATCCGGCGGCGCTCGGAGTGGCCGACGATCGCGTAGGCGGCCCCCGTCGAGCGGACCATGTCGGCCGAGACCTCGCCCGTGAACGCCCCCTCCGCCTCCTCGTGGCAGTTCTGGGCCCCGAGGCCGATCCCCGTGCCCTCGAGGGCGTGCCGGACGGGCAGGAGGAACGGGAAGGCCGGGAAGACCGCGACCTCCACGCCCGGCGCCGGCTCGGCGCGGAGCGCCTCCGCGAGCCCGCGCGCGAGCTCGACCGCCCCGCGCAGGTCCTTTTGCATCTTCCAGTTGCCAGCGACGAGCGGAACGCGCACGGCGACGCCCAGACCCTCCCGGAAAACGCGCCATGCTATCACGCGTAAAGCCGCCTGTCAACGAAGTCTGCGGGCGAGACGGCGGGCCCGGGCGGCCGGTCGAGGCGGTATACTCGGCCGGACCGTGATCGTCGCCGCCATCGAGACGTCGGGGGCCGTCGGGAGCGTGGCCGTCGCCCGGGACGAGGCGCCCCTCCGCGAGGCCGTCTTCGAGAAGGGCGTCCGCCACGGCCGCGAGGTCGTCCCGCGGCTCCGGGACCTGCTCCGCGACCTCGGGCTCGAGGCCTCCTCGGTCGACCTCTTCGCCGTCGGCTCGGGCCCCGGGTCTTACACGGGCTTGAGGGTCGGGATCATGACGGCCAAGACGCTCGCCTGGTCGCTCGGGCGGCCGCTCGTGGCCGTGCCGTCCTTCGACGCCCTCGCCCTCTCGGTCGGGCCGGCCGAGGCCGGCGACGCCCGCACCCTGCTCGTCGCCACGGACGCCCGCCGCGATCGCATCTACCGCGGCGCCTACGCGCTCGAGCCGGGCGGCCAGGCGGCGCGCCCGCGCCGGCTCGGCGAGCTCGAGGTCGTCGCTCCGGGCGAGGCCCTCGCCGGCCTCGAGCCGCCGGTGCTCGTCCTCGGCGACGCGCCGGCGCTCTACCCGGAGGCGTTCGCGGGCGCCGGGGCCGTGCGCCTCGGCCTCGCGGGGGCGTCGGTCCCGCGCGCCTCCGCGGTCGCCCGCCTGGCGTTCGAGGCGTACCGCGCGGGCGCGCGCCCGTCCGTGCACGAGGCGGCCCCCCTGTACCTGCGCCCGTCGCTCCCCGAAGAGAAGCGGGGAGGCTAGCCGATAGCATCGGGCGGAGCCCTGGTACCCGGAGGCCCGCCCGAGCATGCTGAGCCCGCGCGTCTGGGCCGAGGTCCGCCTCGACCGCTTCAAGCGCAACGTCGAGCGCGTGCGCCGCGCGGTCGGCCCGGGCGTCGAGGTCATGGCCGTCGTCAAGGCCGATGCCTACGGGCACGGGGCCGTCCCGATCGCCCGGGCGGCGCTCGAGGCCGGGGCGACGCGCCTCGCGGTCGGCGACTCCTCGGAGGCCCTCGCCCTCCGCGAGGCCGCGATCGCCGCCCCGATCGCGGTCCTCGGGGCGCTCGTCGAGCGCGAGATCGACGAGGTCGTCCACCACGGGATCACGCCGACGGTCCACTCGCTCGACCGGGTGAAGCTCCTCGACCTGAAGGCGCGCCGCCACGGCCGGCGCCTGCCCGTGCACCTCATGGTCGACACCGGCATGGGGCGCCTCGGCGTCCGGCCCTCGAGCGCGGAGGCGCTCCTCGTCGAGATCGCGTCCCGCCCGAACCTCGTCCTCGAGGGCGTGGCCACGCACTTCGCCGCGGCCGCCGACGACCCGGCCTTCACGACCGAGCAGCTCGCCCGGTTCACGGCCCTGCTCGCCCGCGCCCGCGCCCGCGGGCTCACGATCCCGATCGCCCACGCCGCCAACAGCGCCGCCCTCGCCGCCCGCCCCGAGGCCCGCCTCGACCTCGTCCGCCCGGGGGCGGCCCTCTACGGCCTCGACCCGTCGGGCGCGGCGGCGCGCGCCGGCCTCGGCCTCGAGCCGGTGCTCGCCCTCCGCTCGCAGGTCGTGTTCCTGAAGCGCGTCGAGAAGGGGACGCCGATCGGCTACGGGACCGGCTGCCGCACGGGCCACGCGACCCGGGTCGCGACGGTCGCGATCGGCTACCACGACGGCTACCCCCACCCGCTCTCGGGCAAGGCCTGGGTCCTCATAAGGGGGCGGCGGGCGCCGCTCCTCGGGACCGTCACCATGGACTACATCATGGCCGACGTCGGCCACATCCCGGGCGTGCGCGTCGGCGACGCGGTCACGCTCGTCGGCCGGGACGGGGCGGAGGAGATCCGCTGCGAGGAGCTGGCGAAGCTGGCCGGCACGATCGCTTACGACATCCCGGCGGGCCTCGGAAGGCGGGTCCGCCGGGTGTACGTCACGGAGGACGGCGACGAGCGGACGATGAGACACCGAGAGAGGACGAGAGAGCCCAGAGATCAAAGGGAGTCCGCGCTCGCGGCGCCGCCTGCGAGAAGCCCGTAGATCCTCCGTTTCCTCCGTGTCCTCTCTCCTCTCTCTCGTGTCGAAACCTACAAATCTCGCCGGCTTTCACGCATAATCTCTGAATGCGCAAGCGCCGCGTCGTCCTCGCGCTGCTCGCCTTCGTCGCGATCCTCGTCGGCCTCGTCGGCCTCGACCTCTACCTCGTCCTCCGCCCCGACCAGATCGAAGCCCGCGTCCGCACGGCCCTCGAACGCACCTTCCGGTACCCCGTGCGCATGGGGAAGATCGACGTCTCCCCCTTCCGGGGGATCACGATCGACCGCGTCGAGGTCCTCGCCGGGGCGGACGGCACGGAGACCTTCATCGACGTCCGCGAGGTCCGCGTCCCGATCGAGTGGACGAAGCTCGACCTGGGCGACGTCCGCATCATCGAGCCGCGCGTCACCCTTCACCGGCGCGCCGACGGCCGCTGGAACGTCGAGGATGCCCTCCGCCCCGAGATCCTCGCCCCGACGGAGGAGACGCCCGACCTGCCCCAGCTCGTCGTCCTCGTCGAGGGCGGCACCGTCGTCTACCGGGACGAGGTCCTCTTCGCCGAGGCCCGCGACACCGTGCTCGAGGATGTCGCCGTCCGCGTCCGCCTCGACCCCGAGCTCGGGCTCCTCCTCCGCGGGACGGCGCGCGAGCCGCTCGCCAAGGGGCTCGCCTTCGAGCTCGAGGCCTGGCCGGCCGAGCGCGCCTTCGCGCTCCGCGTCGACGCCCAGAAGGTCCGGGTCGGACCCGACCTGCGCGAGCGCCTGCCGAAGCCGGGGCGCGCGCCCTTCGACATCCTGCAGGCGGGCGGGATCGCCGACATCTCGATCCGGGCGACGAACCGCGGGCGGAAGGAGGTCGACCTCGAGGGCGAGATCCGCGTCCACCGCGGGACGATCCAGACGACGCCGTTCCCCATGCTCGGACGCGACGTCTCGGGGAAGGTCCTGATCACGAAGGAGAAGGTCCTCCTCCGCGACCTCAAGGGGTGGGCCGGCGGCGAGGCGCGGGTCGCCTGCACGGGCGAGATCCGCCTCGTCGAGGGCGGCGAGAACGAGCTCGACATCTGGATCGACGGCGAGGACGTGCCGCTCGAGGGCGAGCTCGGCCTCGCCCTCCCCGGCGTGGCGCGGCGCATCTACCAGCGCTTCGCGCCGCGCGGGCGGGGGCGGGCGCGCGTCCACATCTTCGGCCGGCTCACGCCGGCCGAGGTCCCGGACGAGATCCACTGGGACGTCGAGGGGTTCGTCGAGGGGGCGACCGTCGCCTTCGAGGAGTTCCCGCTGCCCGTCGAGGACCTGTCGGGCCGCTTCGCCGTCCACGACAAGCGCTTCGTCATCCACGACCTGCGCGGCCGGGCCGAGGGCGGCGAGGTCCGGATCCAGGGTCAGGCGAGCGACGACCGCATCCACATCGGCGTCTCGGTCGCGGGCGCGCGCGCCGCCCCGCCGCTCCGCGACCACCTGCTGCCGAAGCATCGCAAGCTCTACGACCTCTTCGAGCCGAGCGGCCTCGTGGACGCCGAGATCGACGTCTTCGGGGTCCCGGCCGACATGACGCTCGAGGACGCGGGCCTCGACTCGCGGATCGGCGGCGACGCCGCCTGGGCCTGGGCGCGCGCGGGCGGGCTCGGCCCGGGCGCGGAGCCGGGCCTCGTCCCCGACTTCCGGGCGACGCTCGTCCCGCGCCCGGGCTTCAAGGCCTCCTACGTGGACGCGCCGTATCCGCTCGAGATCGAGTCGGGCGCGGTCCGGCTCACGTCGTCGGGCGCCCAGGTCGAGGCGCTGAAGGCGCGCCGCGGCGACGCCCGGTTCCGGTTCGACGGCCGGGTGGACGGGATCGAGGACGCCCGCCTCGCCTTCACGATCTCGGCCACGGACGTGCCGGTCGACGACGCCCTCGAGCGGGCGATAGGCGCGCGCGGGCGGCCGATCTTCGAGTCGCTCGGGCTCTCGGGCGGCTTCCTGAGCGCCCAGTTCTCCGTCTTCCGCCCGCCCGGGGCCGAGGTCCGCTTCGGCGGCGACGTCGGTCTCCGCGGGGCGCGCTTGAGGCCCGAGGTCTTCCCCGTCGAGCTGGTCGACGTCACGGCCGACGTCCGGAGCTACACGGACCGGGCGATGGTCCGCTCGCTCGAGGCCACCTTCGCGGGCGGCGGGCGGGTGCGGGCGATGGGCTCGGTCCTCTATCCGGGCGCGACCGCCGCGACCGGCCCGGGGACGGCGAAGCCGCGCTTCGACGTCTCCCTCGGCCTCGAGGACGTCGCGGTCGCCTCCGAGGCCATCCGGCGGGCGCTGCCGCCCGACGTCGCCAAGACCTACGCCTTCGTCGGCCTCACGTCCGGGCTCTTCTCCGGGGCCGTCTCGCTCCGCGGATCGGGCGCGGAGACCGTCGAGACGGCGATCGCCGGGCGCTTCCGCGACGTCGCCTTCGCCCTCGAGGCCTTTCCCTACCCGGTCCGCGACGCCCGCGGCGAGGTCCGGTTCGAGGGCGGGCGCGTCGTCGTCGAGGGGCTCGAGGGCCGCCTCGGCCAGGGGGTGCTCGGGGCCCGCCTCGAGGCCTCGGGGATCGGCCCCGGGTTCGAGGGGACGCCCGCCTTCACGGCCAGCGTCCGGGCGACGGGCCTCCCGATCGACAAGCAGCTCCGCGAGGCGCTCCCCGAGGGCGTCCGCTCCTCGTTCGCCCGCTTCGACCCGGCGGGCACGGCGGACGTGGTCGCCCTCGTGACGTTCGACCCGAAGGCGGGCGGGGGCGCGGGGGGCGGCGGGGCGGCCGGGGCCGCAGGCGCGGGGGGCGGCGGGGTCCTCTACTTCATCGGCGAGTCGGTCCTCCACGGGGCGCGGCTCGACGCGGGCGTGCTCTTCCGCGACGTCGACGGGCGCGTCCAGCTCGCCGGCTCCTGGCCGCGCGGCCGGCAGCCGCAGGCGGAGGGCGGCATCGCCATCGACCGCGCCGTCATCGCCGACCAGCCGTGCGTCAAGCTCCACGCGCGCTACCAGGTCACGCCGGCGGTCCTCACGATCTCGGCCGTCGAGGGGCTCTTCTGCGGCGGGGTCGTGCGGGGCGGGGCCTTCGCCCGCCTCGAGGAGCCGCGCACCTTCGGCGGCGACTTCACCCTCGACGACGCCCGCGTCGAGGCCCTGGCGACGAGCGTCTACGGCGAGCGGGCGCGGGCCGCGGGCCGGCTCGACGTCGTCCTCCGCTTCCGGGGCGAGAGCGAGAACCCGAAGCGCTTCTCGGGGAGCGGGAGGATCGCGGTCAGGGAGGCGCGGCTCTACGAGCTGCCGATCGTCGCCGGGATCCTGAACGTCCTCTCGCTCTCCCCGCCCGAGAAGCCGGTCTTCGACGAGGCGGTGGCCGACCTCCGCCTCGAGCCCGACCGGATCGTGGTCGAGCGGGCGGAGATCCAGAGCAGCGCCGTCAGTCTCTACGGCAAGGGCGAGATCCGCGACGGCGAGCAGCGGCTCATCTTCGTCCCGGAGCTCGGCCGGACGGGGCCGTTCTCGTTCATCCCCGGGGTCGACGAGCTCTGGCGCCTGATCAAGGGGACCCTCATCCAGGTCGAGGTCACCGGACCGGTCGCGGCGCCGGTCGCGCGCGTGATCCCGCTCTCGCCCATCACCGGGCCGTTCTTCCGGGGGGAGGACCGGGGGCCGAGGTCGCGGGAGATCATCAAGGAGCCGTAGGCCCCCCGAACCCTCCGCCTCCCGGGGTCTCGACCCGGATCGCGTCGCCCGGCTCGAGGCGGACGGTCGCCTTGGCCGGAAGCTCGACCTCCGAGCCGTCGGCGCGGACGAGCCCGTTCCGGCCCGGCGCCCCCGGGGCCCCGCCCGCGAGCCCGTAGGGCGCGAGGCGGCGGCGCTCGGTCAGGAGCGTCGCCTCGCAGGGGGCGAGGGCGACGAGCTCGCGGACGATCCCGTCGCCGCCCGGGTGCGCGCCCGCCCCGCCCGAGCCGGGCCGGAGCCGGTACTGGCGGACGCGGAACGGGTAGGCGTGCTCGAGGACCTCGACCGGCGTGTTCCGCGTGTTCGTCATGTGCGTCTGGATGCCGCTCGCGCCCTTGCCCCGCGGGGAGGCGCCGGCGCCGCCGCCGACCGTCTCGTAGTAGGCGAAGGTGCGCCCGCCGCGGCCCGGATCGACGCCGCCGACGGTCAGGTTCGACATGCTCCCGGCCGAGGCCGCCGGCACGCGGTCCGGACAGGCCGCGGCGAGGGCGCCGAGGAGGACGTCGACGAGCCGCTGCGAGGTCTCGACGTTCCCGCCCGCGACCGCCGCCGGGAAGCGCGGGGCGACGAGCGATCCTTCGGGGACGACGAGCCGGATCGGCCGGAGGGCCCCGGCGTTCGGCGGCGGCTGGGCCTCGGCGCCCGAGGCGCCGGCCCCGGCGACGGCCCGGAAGGCGTAGGCCGTGGCCGAGAGGGCGATGGCCTCGTTGGCGTTCAGGCACCCCCGGCACTGGGGCGCCGTGCCGCTGAAGTCGACGGTCGCCTCGCCGCCGGCGATCCGCACGGCGACGCGCACGGCGAGCGGCCCGGAGCCGGCGCCGTCATCCTCGAGGAAGTCCTCGAAGGCGTACTCGCCATCCGGGATCGCCCGGAGGAAGGCGCGCATGAGCCGCTCGGCGTAGTCGAGGAGGGCGCGGGCGTGGAGGCGCGCCTCGGCGGCGCCGCCCGGGCCGCGCTCGAGCTCGAGGAGGCGCGCGCCCCCGAGGCGGTTGGCCGCGACCTGGGCGAGGAGGTCGCCCTCGCGCTCCTCCGGCGCCCGGCAGTTGGCGAGGAGGACGCGCACGAGGTCGCGCTCGACCGCCCCGCCGCGCACGAGCCGGACGGGCGGGATCCGCAGGCCCTCCTGGTAGATCTCGCGCGAGATGGGGAGCGAGCCGGGCGTCATGCCGCCGACGTCGGCGTGGTGGGCGCGGCTGGCGACGAACCAGGCGAGCGCGCCGGCATCGTCGAAGACGGGCGCGACGAGCGTCAGGTCGGGGAGGTGCGTGCCGCCGCGGTAGGGGTCGTTCAGGAGGACCATGTCGCCGGGCCCGAGGTCCGGCCCCTGCTCCTCGATCGCGGCGGCGACGGAGAGCGGCATCGACCCGAGGTGGACGGGGATGTGGGTCGCCTGGGCGACCATGTCGCCGCGGGCGTCGAAGACCGCGCACGAGTAGTCGCGCCGCTCCTTGATGTTGGGCGAGAACGAGGCCCGGCGGAGCGCCTCGCCCATCTCCTCGGCGACGGCGGCGAAGCGGTGCCGGTAGACCTCGAGGCGGACGGGGTCGATCACCGGCCGGGCACCGACCAGAGCTCGCGGCCCGACGCGGGATCGAGGCACCGGACGGTCCCGTCCTCGAGACCGACGATCTTCCGCGTTCCGTCCGGGGCGGCCGCCGCCGCGCGACCCGCCGCCTCCGCCGGCGGCTCGGGCGGCGTCAGTCGCCGGAGCGCCTCGCCGGTGCGCGCGTCGTGGGTGTCGACGACCACGTACGCCTTCCCGTCCTTCGTGGCCACGCGGCTGACGAGGAGCCGGCCGCCGTCGGCGTCGAAGGCGACGTGGCGGAGGGCCGGCCGGTAGCCGGCCGGCGTCGCGCTGCGCAGGGCGGCCGACCAGAGGGCCCTCCCCGACTCGAGGTCGATGACCGTCAGCGCGTCGGCGTCGAGGAGGGCGACCCGGGCGGCGTCCGGCGAGACGGCCAGGGCGCTCGCGGACGGGGCCGGGAGGCGCGCGGTCTCCTCCCCGCGGGCGATGTCGAAGACGCGCAGGCCCCTGGCCCCGTCGTGGGCCACGACGCGCCCGGCGCCCGCGAAGGCGGCCGCGGCGGGGGCGCCGGCGGCCTCGATCTCGAGCGTCGCGACCGCGCGCCCGTCCTCGGCGTTCCAGACCCTGAGCGTCCGGTCGACGCCCGCGGTCACGGCGCGGCGCCCGTCCGCCGAGAAGGCGACGGCGACGACGGCGCCCGAGTGCCCGCCGGCCGCGCAGCCGGCGAGAGCCATCGTCCACAGGGCCACGGCCAGCGCGCGCCCGCTCATGAAGCCGCCTCCACCCACAGGTCGCCCGTCGGCCGCACCGTCAGGCGCTGGCCGCCCGGAACGGACGTCGTCCCCGAGTACTCGCCGACGACGGCCGGACCGTCGACCGCCTCGCCCGGCGCCAGGTCGGCCCGGTCGTACACGCCGGGCGCGCGCGCGGCCCCCCCGTTCCCCGCCGGACCCGCACGCCCGCCGGGAGAAGGGCGGGGCGAGGCCGGTTCCGTCTTCCTCGTCCTCCCCACCCCCGTCACCCGCAAGGCCACGACCTCGACCGGCCGGCGCTCGTCCTTCCAGCCGTTCCGCTCGAGGTGGGCGGCGGCGAAGTCGGCGGCGATCGCCCCGCGCCGGTACGGGACGCGGATCTCCTCGCCCTGGTCCTCGTAGCGGACGTCGACCTCCCGGCGCGCCTCGATCTCGCCCGGGGCGAAGCCCTCGTCGCGAAGCGCCGCGCCGACCTCGGCCTCGAGCGCCGCGAAGCGCCGCTCGACCTCGGCGTCCTCGAGGCGGTCGGCCCGGGCGAGCAGCGTCGCCGCCAGCGGGCGGACGATGTCGGCCCCGGCCATGCCGAGGGCGCAGAGCAGGCCCGGGTGCCGGGGGACGACGCAGGCCCGCATCCCGAGCCGAGCCGCGAGCGCCGGCCCGAGGAGCCCGCCGGCGCCGCCGAAGGCGACGAGGGCGCGCTCGCGCGGGTCGGCCCCGCGCTCGACCGAGACGCGGCGGACGGCCCGCTCGGTGCGGGCGAGGGCGACCTCGACGATGCCCTCGGCCGTGCGGCGAGCGTCGAGCGAGAGCGCCCGCCCGAGCCGCTCGACCGCGCGGTGGGCGCGGTCCTGGTCGATCGCCATCTCGCCGCCGAGGAAGAAGCGCGGCTCGAGGTGCCCGAGGACGACGAAGGCGTCGGTCAGCGTCGGCTCGTCGCCGCGGCCGTAGCAGGCCGGCCCCGGGTCGGCCCCGGCGCTACGCGGCCCGACCCGGAGCGAGCCGCCGGGGTCGCGGAAGGCGATCGAGCCGCCGCCCGCCCCGACCGTGTGGATGTCGAGCGCCGGGACGGCCACGAAGACGCCGCCGACGTCCCCGGCCGCGACGAGGGCGGCGCCGCCGAGGGCGACGTCGGTCGAGGTCCCGCCGACGTCGAACGAGACGAACGGCCCGGCCGCCGTGCGGGCCGCGACCGCCGCCGCGCCGACGACGCCGCCCGCCGGGCCGGAGAGCACGGTCCGGACCGGCTCGCGGGCCGTCGCCCGGGCGGAGGCCACGCCGCCGTCCGAGCGCATGACGAGGAAGCGGGCCCCCGCGGGCGCAAGGCCCTCGAGGGTCGCAAGGTAGCGGGCGAGGAGCGGGACGAGGTAGGCGTTGGCGACGGTCGTCGCCGTCCGCTCGTACTCGCGCGGCTCGGGCAGGACGTCGCTCGAGAGCGAGACGGGCACGCCGAGGCCCGCGAGTGCCCGCCCCAGGCGCCGCTCGGGCTCGGGATCGCGGTAGCTGTGGAGGAGCGAGACGGCGATGGCCTCCACCAGGGCCTCCCCGAGCCGGCCGACGAGCGCGGCGACGGCCTCGTCGGACGGGCGCGTCGCCTCCGTCCCGTCGGCGAGGGTGCGCTGCCCGAGGCCGAAGCGGAGCGCCGCCGGCACGAGCGGCGGCTCGCGTTCCACGTGGAGCGCGTAGAGGTCGGCCCGCGCCTGGCGGCCGATCTCGAGGACGTCCTCGAAGCCGGCGTTCGTGACGAGCGCCGTGCTGGCGCCGCGCCGCTCGAGGAGGGCGTTCGTCGCGACCGTCGTCCCGTGGACGAGGCGCAGGCAGGGCTCGCCCGGCGAGCCGGCCGCGGCCAGCCGCGCCAGCCCGGCCGCGATCGCCCGGGCCGGATCGCGCGGCGTCGACGGCACCTTGACGACGATCGTCCGCCCCTTCCCGTCGAGGTGGACGAGGTCGGTGAAAGTTCCGCCGGTGTCTATGCCGATGATGGACACGGACGGCCGCTACGCTCCTCGCTGCGCTCGTCGCTGCGCGGCGTACGGTAAGGTGCGGCTTCGCCGCAACGACGAGCTTTTTATCCGCGCTTCGCGCGGAGGACGCAAGCCATGAACGCGCTCGCAAGGTGGATCGGGATCGTCGCCCTCATGGCGGCCGGCGCCGGCTGCGTGGTCAGCCCCGGGAAGCACGGCGTGCCGCCCCGGCATCCGCTGCTCATCCAGGCCGAGCAGACGCTCCTCCAGGGCGACCTCGAGCGCGCCCTGGCCGAGTACCGCGGCTACCGGGCCGGCTTCGGCGGGGCGGCCGACCCCTTCGTCGGCGACTGCCACTACTGGGAGGGGACGATCCACCTGGAGCAGGGGCGCCACGCCGAGGCCGAGGCGAGCTTCCGCGCCTGCCTCGCCTTCCCGCCCCGCGACGAGTTCCTGGCCGTGCAGGCCTCGATCGGGCTCGGCGACGTCCACTTCCTGCGCGACCGCTACCGCGACGCCTTCGAGGGCTACCGGCGGGCGATCGAGCGCGCCGACGCCGGCGCCGGCGCGACCTCGGGCGCCCGCCTCGACTACGCCCTCTACCGCGCCGGCGTCTCGCTCCAGCGCCTCGGCGCCTTCAAGGAGGGCCGCGCCGTCCTCGCCCGCTGCCTCCGCGAGCACCCGCGCTCGCCCCTCCGGCCGCGGGTCGAGGCCCACCTCGCTTACGGGGGCGATCGCTTCCACATCCAGGCGGGCGCCTTCGACGACGTCCTCGAGGCGCAGCGCCAGTCGGCCCGCGCCAACTACTTCGGCTACCCGGCCCAGGTCTTCGACTCGAAGACGGCCTCCGCCCGCTACCGCGTCTGGGTCGGCGAGTACGCGACCTACGCGGCCGCGGCCGCCGAGGCCGCCCGCGTGAAGGCGCTGCTCGGCGACGCCCAGCTCGTCCCCTAGAGGGCCTACCCGGGAGCGGCCGGGAACCCGGGAACGAGGACCTCGGTCAGCCGTCCCGGGGCGCGGATCTCCTCGCCCCGCATCCACTCGTCGGCCGAGGCGACGAGGGCCGGCTCCCGCAGGAGCTCGCCGCGGCGCCGGCGCGCCGCGGCGGCCGCGAGGCGCAGATCGTGCTCCTCGCAGAGCCTCTCGGCCTGCCCCAGGCCCGCGGTCGCCCCCGCCCCGTCCCCCGACTGGAAGGCCACGCCCGCCTGGAGGAGGCGGCCCCAGGCGGCCGCGTAGCCGACGCCTTCGCGCTCGAGCCGCCGCGCGAGCGTCCGCGCCTCCTTCACGGCCCGCCGCCGATCGACGCCGGCCTCCGCCCGGGCGAGCAGGAGCCGGCCGCGGAGCCAGTGCGCGTTCGCCCGGCTGAGCTGGCTCCGCATCCAGACGGAGCGCCGGAGGGCTTCGAGCGGCGCCTCGAGCTGCGCGAAGGTCGTCGCGCCCCACGAACGGCGGCGCCCGCGCGCTCCCCCCGGCCTCCGGCCCGGGCGACGGCAGGGCGACCGTCGACCGGGACGCGACCGCGACCCGGGCGGCCCCGAGCCGGCGGAGCACTTCCTCGCCGGGCGGCCGCCGCTCGGGGTCGATCGCCAGCAGGGCCCGGCAGAGGTCGTCGAGGTCGGCCGGCGCCGCGGGGACGAGGGCGCGCGGCGGCTCGGGCGCCTCGCGCTGCTTGCGGGCGAGCACGTCCAGGGCGCGACCCGCGAAGGGGGGTCGACCGGTCAGGGCCTCGTAGAGGACGACGCCGGCGGCGTACCAGTCGGCGGGCGGTCCGACGGCCAGGCCGGCCCCCTGCTCCGGCGCCATGTAGGCCGGGGTCCCGACGATCGCGCCGGCGGGGGCGGCGGCGTCGCCCGGCTCGCCGGGAGCGGCGCCCGAGTGCTCGGCGACGAGCCCGAAGTCGAGGAGGACGACGCGGCCGTCGCCCGCGACGAGGGCGTTCGAGGGCTTGACGTCGCAGTGGATCTTGCCGGCCGAGTGGAGGGCGAAGAGCCCGTTCGCGAGCTGCGCCAAGGCGGCGCGGAGGCGGGCCTCGTCGAAGCCGGGCCGCGGGGACGAGGGCGGCGCCGCGAGCCGCGCCGTCTCCGCCGACCCGATCGCCTCGCGCTCGGGCGCCGAGGGCGACGCGAGCCCCGGGCCCCGGGCCGCGCCCGCGCCCGCCGGGACCCCGTTCGAATCGCCGGGCGCCGAGCCGACCGTGACGGCCTTCGCCCTCTCTTCGCGCGCGGCGGCGTCGGCGTCGCCGGGACGGACGCGGGCGACGAAGTCGACCCCGAGGACGAGCTCCATGGTGAAGAACCAGCAGCCCTCGTCGCAGAAGAGCTCGCCCAGCTGGACGAGGTTCGGATGGTGGAGGTCGGCGAGGCTCCGGAACTCGTTCTTGAAGCGGAAGAGGCCCTGGGCATCGAAGCGGCGGAGGGTCTTCAGCGCCACGAGGACGCCGCGCTCGCGGTCGCGGGCCTGGTAGACGACGCCCATCCCGCCCGCCCCGAGCCGGCGCTGGACCTCGAAGCGCGCGTTGCCCGCGAAGTCGGCCGCCGCGGCGGGAATCGCCATGTGCCTGAAAGCAACGTACCGCCGGCCCGCGCCGGCATCCAGCCCCGGCCCGGCGGGCTACGGCCCGAGCGCCGCCTCGATCCACGCCAGCGCCGGCTCGGCGCAGGCGAGCTCGACGTGCGAGAGGTGGAGGACGTCGCGGCGCAGGACCCTCGCGCCCGAGCGCGCGATCCCGTCGGTCGAGAGGGCCGAGCGGACGAGGACGAGCCCGTCCGAGGGGCCGCGGCGCTCGCCGACGAAGCCCATGAGGTGCGGCTTCGAGCCGGCGAGGAGGGCGACCTCGACGCGCCGGTCGACGCCCGTCTTCTCGAGCTTCGCGACGAGCCCGCCGCCGTCCTCGATCGCGCGGTCGATGCCGAGCGACACGCTCACCTTGCCGCGGCCGCCGCGGTAGGTGGTCTCGACGTCCCGCTGGGCGGGGTCGCCCTCGAAGAGGCCGTAGACGGAGTCGAAGCGCGCGAGCATCTGCGCCTGCCCCGGGAAGGCGCCGCCGCCCGCGGGCGCGGCGTAGAGCGAGTCGGCGCGGAGGTCGCGCCAGGCGCCGTAGCAGAGGGCATCGGTCCAGACGACGGGCGCGCTCGCGCGGTGGTGGATCACCCAGTAGCCGAGGTTCGGGTAGGCGAAGGCGACGTCCAGGCCGGCGTTCGGGACGCCGGCGAGGACGAGGCGGCGGATGTCGCCGCGGAAGCGCGTCAGGCCGGGCTTCCGGAGGTCGGAGGCGTACAGGCGGGCGGCGATCCCGCCCTTCGAGTGGGCGACGACGTCGACCGCCTTCGCCCCCGTGAGCGTCCGGATGCGCGCGATCGCGTTCGCGACCTGCTCGCTCCAGAGGAAGTTGCAGCCGTGCGGGTGGGCGAAGGTGATGGCGAAGACGCGCCGGCCGGAGCGGGCGAGCCGCGCCGCCAGGCCCGCCCCGCCGCGCCCCTTGAAGGAGGCGGCGCCGAAGGCCGTCGTCGCGTCGACGACGGCCCCGTGGACGAGGAGGACGGGCGGCCGGCCATCGTCCGGGCGGTCGTGGCCGGGGGCGCCGTGGAGCAGGAAGCGCGCCGACGGCGGCTCCGTCTCGCCCGCGAAGGCGGCGATGATCTCGGCCTCGTCCTGGCGCGCGGCCGCCGCGAACGGCTCCCGCCCGAAGACGGGCGAGCGGTCCTCGTGGAGCTCGACCCGCGGCCAGTCCCCGGAGGCGGTGACGAGGAGCGGCTTCCCGTCGAAGGCCTCGGTCGCGCGGGCCGCCGGGGCGGCGACCAGGAAGAGCGCGAGAAGACCGCTACCGGCGCGCACCATGGTCGCTCCCTCCGTCGAGCCTGTAGATCGTCACCGTCCCGTCGAACGCCCCGGCCGCGAGCCGCGTCCCGTCGGCCGAGACGGCGATCGCGGCCACGACGCCCGGGGGCTTCGCCCGGGCGGTGGGGTCGTGCAGGATCACGAGCTCGTCGGCGATGCCGGCGGAGGCGAGCCGGCGCGGGCCGGTGGGCGCGGCCCCGGGGAGGAAGGCGACCGCGTTCGCCCCGCCCCGGTGCCCCTCGAGCGCCGGCCCGAGCGGCTTCAGCGTGGCGGCGTCGAGGAGCGCGATCCCCTTCCGCCAGGAGCCCACGGCCAGCACCTTCCCATCGGGGCTGGCCGCGACCGCGCCGAGCTCGACCGGGCCGAGCTTCCGGCTGGCGCGCTCGCGCCCCGTGGCCGGGTCGGTCACGCGCACGCGGCCGTCGAAGCCGACCGAGGCGACGCGGTCGGACCGGATCGCGGCGACCCCGGAGACGGGGCCATCGTGCGCGTCCGCGACCTCCCGCTCGGCGGCGATCGACTCCGCCGTCAGCCGGAGGAAGATGAGCCCGCCGGCCGCCGTCCCGGCGACCGCCCGCCCGCCGTCGGCGAGCGCGAGGGCCGTGATCGGCACGCCACCCGTCGCGAGCGGGGTCCCCGGGGAGAGCGCGACGACGCCGTCGTCGCCGGCGCTCACGATCCGCATCTTCCCGTCGCCCAGGTCGACGAAGGCGACGCCGGCGACGGCGCCCTCGTGCCGGAACGCTTCCTTCCACGTGGCCCCGCCCGCGGCGGCGAGGTCGAGGACGCGCACGGCCCCGTCGAGCCCGCCCGCCGCCAGGAGGCGGCCGTCGGGCGCGAAGGCGAGCGCCCGCACGCCGCCCTCGACCTTGCCGCCGCGGGCGGCGTCGATCGTGCGGTCGACCGGGATCTCCTGCGGTCCGGCCGCCGGCAGGGGCACGGCGGGCGGCTCGTCGGCGCGGGCCTGGTCCCCGAGCGGACCCAGGAGGGCGAGCAGGAGCATCGTCGCGGTCGCGGCGGCGAGCGCCGGCCCGTACCTCGCCTTCACGGCCGGCCGCGCGACCTTCCCCGTCTCGAGCCGCGGCAGCGAGTCGGCGAGGACGAAGCTCTTCGGGACCCTGAACCGGGCGAGGCGCTCGCCGAGCCAGGCGCGGAGCCCTTCGGCGTCCATCGCGGTCCCGGGCCTCGGGACGACGACGGCCCGGCCGACCTCGCCCCACCTCTCGTCCGGGACGCCGAAGACGCAGACCTCGGCCACGGCCTCGTTCGCGGCGATCGCGGCCTCGACCTCCCCGGCGTAGACCCTCTCGCCGCCGCTCTTGAAGAGGTCGTTCCGCCGCCCGACGAGCCAGTAGAAGCCCTCGGCGTCGACGCGGACGATGTCGCCCGTCTTGAAGAAGCCGTCCGGGTCGAGGGCCCCGGCCGTCGCCTCGGCGTCGCCGAGGTAGCCGCCGAAGACCGTCGGGCCGCGGAGCCTCAGCTCGCCTTCCTCGTCGGGCCCGGCGAGGGCGCCGTCATCGCGGACGACGCGGGCTTCCAGGTGGAGGTTCGGCCGCCCGATCGAGCCGGCCTTGCGGAGCGCGTCCCCGGGCTCGAGCCCGAAGCTGTTCGGCCCGACCTCGGTCAGACCGTAACCCTGGCGGAGCGCGATCCCGCGGGCGGCGTAGGCCTCGATGAGGGCGCGGGGCGAGGCCGCCCCGCCGACGAGGACGACCGCGAGCGAGGCGAGGGCCTCCGCCTTGAAGCGCGGCGAGGCGGCGAGGGCGGCGAGGGTCGTCGGGACGCCGAAGATCGCGGTCGCGCGCTCGCGCTCGATCGCCTCGAGCACCGCGCCGGCCTCGAAGGCGGGGAGGAGGTGAACGGTCCCGCCCGCGTGCCAGAGCGGCGTCGAGAGGACGTTGAAGCCCCCCGTGTAGAAGAGCGGCGTGGACGTGACGGTCGAGTCGGCGCGCCCGAGGCCGCAGGCGAGGTGCGTCTGGAGGGCGTTCCAGACGATCTGGCGGTGGGTGACGAGGGCGCCCTTCGGCCGTCCGGTCGAGCCGGAGGTGTAGAGGAGCAGCCAGGGGTCGTCCTCGTCGACCACGGCCTCGGCGGGCACGGCGGCGGCGGCGGCGGTGGCGGCGGCGGCGGTGGCGGCGGCGGCGGTGGCGGCGGCGGCGGTGGCGGCGGCGGCGGTGGCGGCGGCGGCGGCGGCGGCGCGCGGGTCCGCGAGCATCGGGGCGAACGAGGGCGCGTCGATCGGGATGACGTGCGGCGGCCTCGCCTCGGGGCGGGCGGCCGCGAGCGCCGCCAGCAACCCCGGGAGCCGCGGGGCGAGCGCCTCCGAGACGAGCACGGCCCGCGGGGCGGCGGCGACGAACACCCGCTCGAGCTCGAGGTCGGCGAGCTTGACGTTGAGCGGCGCCAGCATCGCCCGCAGGCGGGCGACGGCGAAGAAGGCGACGACCGTCTCGACGCGCGACTCGGCCAGGACCGCGACCGCGTCGCGCGCGCCGACGCCGCCCTCGCGGGCGAGGTGGGCGGCCAGAGCCCCCGCCTGCCGGTCGAGGTCGGACCAGGTGAGGGCCGCCGCGCGGGCCCGGTCGGTCACGGCGAGGCGCGCGGGCTGGACCTTCGCCCAGCGGGCCGGCCAGTCGTCGAGGAGCTTCGGCATGGCTAGGCCTCCACCGCCAGAGCGGCCGGGGCGAGGGTCGCCCGGGCCGGCAGGCGCGCCGCCGCCAGGCGGCCGGCGCCCACGATCGCCCCGCCCGCGAGCACCCCCGCCGCGAGCGTCGCGTTCGGGTTCGGCGAGAGGCCGGACGCGTAGAGCGAGACGTGGACGAGGGGGCCGATGACCGCCGCGGCCGCGACGAAGCGCGCGCCCGGGCGCGGCGCCCCGAGGCAACCGGCGATCACGGCCGGGCAGGCGGCGGCGACGAGGGCGTAGACGCCGAGCGCGCCCGTCACCCAGACGAGCGGCGGCGGGTCGATGGCCGCGAGGGCCGCGAGCCCGCCGAAGACCGCGGCCGCGCCGCGGCTCGAGACGAGGACGCGCCGGTCGAGGGCGGCCGCCGAGGCCGCCCCGCGGGCGAGCAGCGGCCGGGCGAGGTCGTGGGCGAACGTCGTCCCGAGGGCCAGCAGGAGGCCGTCGAGCGTGCTCGTCCCGGCGACGACGAGGGCGAGGGCGAGGAGGGCGGCGACCGGGCCCGGGAACGTCCCCGCGACCCAGGTCGCCGCGACCCGGTCCTGGGCGAGGCCCGGGCCGAGATCGGCGCGGGCGGCGAGGCCGACGAGCAGCGCCCCGACCGAGATGGCGACGAAGATCGCCGCCGTGGCGATCCCGGCGCGGGCCGCCGCCCCGCGGCGGTCGCCGGCGTAGAGCGCCTTCGCGAGGACGTGCGGCTGGCAGCCGAGGGCGAAGCCGACGACGAGCGGGAAGAGGAGGACGGCGGCGGGGTCGCCGAAGAGGGCCGCGTCCGCCCGGAAGGGGGCGAGGAGCGAGGGGTCGGCCGCGACGGCCGTCTCGAGCGAGGCGCCGCCCGCGGAGAGCAGCGAGACGAGGGCCGTCCCGCCGAGGACGAGGGCCGCGACCGCGAGCAGGGCGCCCTGGATCACGTTGATCGCGGCGTGGGCGGCCGAGCCGCCGGCGAGCGTGCTGGCCACGACCACGAGGACGAGCCCGGTTGCCGCCGCCCCCACCGGGATCCCCAGCATCTGGGCGACGACGTAGGCGGAGCCGACGACGACGAGCACGACGTACGAGAAGAGGCCGATCGTGAGGGCCGAGAAGAGCGTCCGGAGCCGGCTCGAGCCGAACCGCTCGCCGATCCACTGCGGGAGCGTGAGGAGCCGCGGGGCCCCGTCGGGTCCGAGCGACGTCTCGCGGAAGCGGTCGGCGAGAAGGACGAAGGCGGCCGCGATCCCGGCGGCGACCGGGAGCGTGAAGGCGAGCAGGGCCGAGATCCCGTGCCGGTAGACGAACCCCGGGTTGATCGCGAACGTCGCCGTCGAGGCGAGGCAGGCGGCCGTGACGAAGCCGATCGGGAGCGCGCCGAGCCCGGATCGGCCGGCGGCGAAGCTCGCGAGGGTCGCCGGGATGCCCCCGCCGCGCGCCCCGCGCGCGCCGTATGCGAGGAGGGCGACGACGTAAGCCGAGAAGACGAGGACGGACCAGCCGAGCGTGCTCATGACGGGGCTCCCTCTTTCACTCCCACTCCCACGTCCACTCCCACTCCCTCTCCCTCTGCCACCGAGACGGCATCGGGGCCGACGAGGAACCGGGCGAGCGCGCGGTGCGTGGTCTCCGGGGCGCGCTTCCCGACGGTCATGCCGATGTGGCCGCCGCCGACGCGCAGCGTCTCGACCCGGCCGGCGGGGCCGACGAGGGCGGCGAGCGGCGTGGACGACTCCGGCGGGACGATCCGATCGCCCTCGGAGACGACGTTGAGGATCGGCTGGGTGAGCCGGGCGAGGTCGACCGGCCGCCCGCCGGCGACGAGCGTCCCGCGCGCGAGCCGGTCCTCGCGGTAGAAGAGGCGGATCCACTCCGAGAAGAGGCGCCCCGGGAAGTCGACGCAGCCGTTGGCCCAGCGCTCCTGGGCGAGGAACGCGTCGAGGAAGGCCTCGTCGCCGGCGCGCTCGAGGATCGTGGCGAGCTTGCGCACCTGACCTAAGGGGTCCTGGAAGCGGAGCAGCTCGCGGAGCGTCTGGCCGGGGACGTTCCCGGCGGGCGTCAGGGCGAGCCGCTCGGGCTCGATGCCGCCCGCGCGCGCCCAGGCGCCGAGCGTGCCGGTGGCGGCCGGGTCGAAGGCGATCGGGGTCGCGAGGAGGGCGAGGCGCGAGACCAGCGCCGGCTCGAGGGCGGCGAGGGCGACCGCGAGGGTCCCGCCGAGGCAGTAGCCGAGGAGCGAGACGGAGCCCGCGCCGGCGGTCCGGCGGGCGGCGCGGACGGCGCGGGCGAGGCGGGCGAGGTGGCCACCGAGATCGAGGCGCGCCTCGAAGCGGCCGGGCTCGCCCCAGTCGAGGAGGTAGACGTCGAGCCCGGCGGCCTGGAGCGAGCGGACGACGCTGCGCGAGGGCAGGAGGTCGAGGACCGGGGGGCGGTTGATGAGCGAGTAGACGAGGACGACGGGAGGGCGGGGTGGGGGCAGGGGCAGGGGCAGGGGATGGGGGGAAAGGGCGGGGGCGGGGGACGGGGAGGGGATGGGGGCGACGGCGGGGCCGGGGCCGGGGCGCAGGTATCGATAGAGGCACGCCGACCCTTCCCGCCAGATCCGGGCGCGCGGGGTGACGGTCTCGGGGGCGGCGGCCATCACGGCGTGCACGCCCGGACGAAGCCGGCCATGGCGTCGGCGACCCGCTCGCGCGCCCCCGCGCCGATCACCGAGCGGATGTGGCCGCCGCGGGTGAGGACGAGCGAGCGCGCGGCCGAAGAGACGAGGCCGAGGAGCGCGCGCGCCTGGGCGGGAAGGCAGATCGGGTCGTCCTCGGCGGCAATGACGAGCGTCGGGCAGCGGATGGCCGCGAGATCGACGGTCGTGTCCGAGACGCGCAGCGTCCCCCGCACGAGGCGATCGTCGCGATGGAGGTCCTCGATGAGCGTCCGGTAGAAGGCCGCCGTGAGGTCGACGTTGTCGGCGTTCCAGAGCTCGAGGGCAAGGAACTCCTCGACCGCCCGCGGATCGGCGGCCTGGTGGAGCAGGCGGCGAAGCTTCTGGACGCCCTGGAGCGGTTTGAGGCCGTGGAAGCCCGCCTGGATCAGGGCGCCGGGCACGTTCGCGAAGGCGTCGAGGAGGGCCTCGAGCGGGAAGCGCTCGCGGGCGGCGAACGCCCCGAGCATCCCGGCGTCCTCGAACGAGACGGGCGCGTTCAGCGAGATGAGCCCGGCGATCCGCTCCCGCTGGCCTTCGCCGGCCGCCGAGGCGAGCGCGGCCCGGATCGCGGCGAGCGTCCCGCCGAGGCAGTAGCCGGCGAGCACGAGGCGCGGCGCCAAGGCGGCGGCGAGCGCCCGCGTCTCGCACCGCGGCAGGAGCCGGCCGACGTAGCCGTCGAGGCCGAGCGTCCGGTCCGCCAGCGTCGGCCCGCCCCAGTCGAGGACGAACGTGTCGACCCCGCGGGCGGCGAGGGCCGCGACGAGCGAGGTCGACGGCGTCAGGTCGACGATGGCGCCGCGGTTGATCAAGGGCAGGACGAGCAGGAGCGGCGGCGCCCCCGCGACGGGCGCCGCCGTCCGTCCCGCCGGCCGGTAACGGAGGAGCCGGAGCGAGCCCTCGCGGTGGACGAGCTCGGCGGGGGACGCGCCGACGCGGCTCCCGGCCAGGCTCGCTCCGGCGGCGATCACCTCCGCTCGCTCCCCGCGGCGGCGCCCGCGAGCTCGGCCTCGCCGGCCCCCTCGGCCCGCTCGTCCTCCATCCGCGAGAGCCGCTCCTCGAGGGCCGCGATCCGCTCGCCGAGCGCCTCGACGTCGCGCGCCGACGGGACCCGCCAGGCCGCGAGCACGCCGTCGACGAAGCGGTTCGACTGGGCCTTCAGGCCGAGCTGGGCCTCGAGCGTCTGGCCCATGGCCTTCAGGAACGCGGGGCTCTTGAGCCAGACGTCGAGCCACGCGCCCGCCGCCTTCTCCCAGGTCTCGTACATGGCCTTCGGGTCGACCGACTGGAACATGGGGATCTCCTTCTCCTCTGTGAACGGACGTTCGTTCAGTTGACGGCCGGGAAAAAAAGGAGGACGGCTACCGCTTGACGATCCCGAGCCTGAACACCTTGGCGAACTCCCGGATGACCTTCTCGTCGTCGAGCCCGTAGTGGCGCTTGACCCCGAAGAGGTGCTCGACGGTGAAGTAGTACATGTACGCGATGGCGACCATCATGACGGCGATGAGCGGGTCGGCGTCGCTGAGCGCGCCCTGGCGCTTCAGCTTCTCGAACTTCTCGCCGAAGACCGCCCGGTAGCGGTCGATCATGCCGCCGTAGAGGCGGGCGACGTGCTTCCCCTCGAACTCGATGACATCGACGTAGATGAGGCGGATGTAGGCCGCGAACTCCTTCACGGTCTCGCGGGCCGCGTCCCCGATCGACTCCAGGCCGGCGGGGAAGTCGAGAGTCAGCAGCGCCCGCGGCAGCGGCTGCCCGGGGTCGAGGTAGCGCGTCTCGAGGTCCGCCATGAGCGCGCGGAAGAGCGTCTCCTTGTCCTGGAAGTGGTTGTAGATGTTGCCGAGCGAGACCCCGGCCTTCAAGGCGACCTCGCGGAGCCCGGTGCCGTGGAAGCCCTGCGTCGAGAAGAGGGCCTCGGCCGCGCGCAGGATGCGGGCGCGGGTGGCGGCGACGGAGGCCTCGGTCCGCGGGGGCCGCTTCCGGGCCGCGGCCGCCCCTCTCGTCCCGCCCCCGGCCCCGCTCGTGAACGAACGTTTGTTCATTGGCGCGGGATCTTACCCGGGCGTCCGGCCGGCGTCAAGCCCCACCCTCCCCCTTTTTCAGTGACCCTGCAGCCAGACCTCGACGGGCGCCCAGACGCCGGCCTCGGCGCGCCGGCCGATGACGAGGTCCACGTGGCCGAAGTCCGCGACCCCGAGGAGGGTCTTGTCGGCGCTCCCGAGCGGGGCGAAGACCCGGTCGCGGACGACGTCGTCGCAGGCGAGCTTGTCCTTGTCGCCCGCGACGAGGAGCGCCGGGGCCGTCACCCGGTCGTAGTGGTCCGAGTAGACGTACGGGCGGCGGGCGGTGTCGAGGACCTGCTCCTCGCGGAGGGCGCTCGTCCGGATCCCGTCGAGGAGCTGGCGGAAGATCACGGTCGAGGCGTCCTCGCCGGCGCGCGGGATCGCCTCGCGGAGGACGTGGACCTCCATGTTCGGCCCGTAGATGGTCTGGGCGGTGAGCGGGGTCGTCCCGATCCTCGCGGCGACGAGCGTCAGGAACGGGCCGAGCTGGGCCCCGACGAAGGGGACGGTTGGGAGGAACGTCGTGAGGAAGTCGATGACGTCGCCGACCGGCACCTGCTCCGTCGAGTAAGAGGCGGCGTTGGCGCTCGGGCTGTAGGCGAGCGCCGTGAGCAGGATGTTGTAGTCCCAGTAGCTGTCGCGGGCGATGTTCACCCGGTGGGCCGGGACCCTCCAGGCGAGCGGCCCGGGACTGCCGATCGTCACCAGCCCGCGCAGCCGCGCGTTGCGGGCGGCGGCGCGCGCCGGATCGCCGGCGACGCGCCGGCCGAAGAGCTCGCGGTAGCGGATGCCCGCGAGCGTGAGGTACGGGACCCGGTGCGTGACGACCCGCTCGAAGGCGGCGCCGCCGAGCCACGCGTACGCGATCATCCCGCCCAGGCTGTGCCCGACCCAGAACGGCCGCGCGCCCGTCTCGGCCTCGACCCGGGCGACGATCGCCTCGACGTCGAAGATCGCGATCTCGTCGAAGCTCGCCCCGATCGCCGGGTCGCTCTCGTACTGCCCCGTCCCCGAGTTCCGGTAGTTCGCGAGCCAGACGTCGTACCCGCGGTCGGCGAGGTAGCGGGCGAACGACTTCGACGGCAGGTCCCACTCCGAGTAGTTCGCCCCGAGCCCGTGGGCCAGGATCACGGGGGGCGCGCCGGCGTTCCGCATCCGCTTGAAGACGAGGGTGATCCCGTCGGCGGTCGTCGCGACCTCGCGCGTCTCCGTCCAGGCGAGGGCCGGGGCGGCGACGACGAGGACGAGGATGATGACGGCGAGAAACGAGGCCAGCGTCAGCCGGGCGCGCGCGACCATCGGCACCTCCTCGGGCACACGAAGGCGCCGATCCTACCGCACGGGCGGGGGGCGATCAAGCGGCCGCCCCGCTCCATTCTCGGTCTCGGTCTCGGATCCGAGCCTCTCAGCCCCCGATCGCCGGCGCCGTGGCCGTCGCCTCCTCGCCCTTCGGGCTCGGACGCGCGGGCGAGGATCTCGTCTCGTGACCCGGACATGGGGCCCCTCGGCCTGGCTATGCGCGAGGTCGCCCGCCCGTCAAGCCCCGGCCGGGCGGCGCGGTCGCCCGAGCGCCCACCCCGCGGCGATCCCCGCGGCGATCGCGACCCCGAACGCCGTCAGGTCCCACCCGAGCGGGAGCGGGCCGAAGCCCTCGAGGTACCCGTACGTCGCCCGCGCGAAGCAGAGCTGGCGCCGGTCCTCGTCCGTCGCGGCCCGGAGCGTGGGCCGGGCGAGGACGAGCGGGCCCTCGTCGGCCGCGCCCGTCCGCCGCGCGACCATGTGGTTCCAGGTGACGACCCGGAGCTCGATCGGCGGGCGCGGCGGCTCCTCGCGGACGCGCGCGTGGGCCGAGGTCTCGACGTCGTAGCGGAGCGACGGCTCGGTCTGGTAGTCGAGGGCCGCGACCTCGCCGGTCGCGAGGTCGATCTCGACGAGCACGTACTCGACGTCGACCGCCGTCCCGAAGTACCAGCGCCGGAAGAGGCGGTAGGGGCCGTCGACGCGCGGCGACGGATGGACCTCGTCGTCCCAGACCGTCCGGTAGAGGATCGCGAGCGTCTGCGGCCCGGCGCGCCGCGCCTCGAAGAGGACCTCGCGGAGCGGGCCGGCGCGAGCGCCCGGCGGGTCGTAGATCGGCGGGAGGTGGCGGCGCGCGAGCGACTCGACCGTCGCGCCCGCGCCCGCGACCTCGACCGTCGCGTCCGGCGGCAGCGTCTCGTAGCGCGGGGCGAGGACGCGCACGAGCAGCTCGTTCGTCGCCGCCACGAGGGCGACGACGATGAGGAGCGTGCGACCGAGCCTGAGGACGCGGCGCAGGGCGACTACTCCTCCTCGTCCTCGTCCTCGTCCTCGCCGTCGCCGTCGCCGTCGGCGTCGGCGTCCTCGACGTCGGCCTCGTCCTCGGCCTCCTCGTCGAGGCCCTCCTCGGCGAGGGCCAGGGACGGCGGCGGCTCGGGCGGCTTCGGCTTCGGCGCCAGCGCCTGCTTCTCCTGCTCCTCGCTGATCTCCTCCTTCGGCGCGACCGCGATCGACACGATCTTGTCCCGCTCGTCGAGGCGCATGAGCCGCACGCCCTGCGTGTTCCGCGAGAGCGTGCTCACCTCGCTCACCGGGATGAGCTGGAGCTGGCCCTGCTGCGTGATCATGGCGAGCTGGTCGTCGTCCAGGACGCCGACGAGCCCGACGACCTTGCCGTTCCGCTCGCTCGTCTTGATGTTGATGACCCCCTGGCCGCCGCGCGCCGTCTTCCGGTACTCGTCGAAGTCGGTCCGCTTGCCGTAGCCGTTCTCGCAGACGGTGAGGAGCGTCTCGCCCGGCTGGCGCACGGCCATGCCGACGACCCGGTCGTCGCTCCGGAGCCGGATGCCGCGGACGCCGCGCGCGTTCCGGCCCATGAGGCGCACGTCCTCGCCCATGAACCGGATCGCCCGGCCGTTCCGCGTCCCGAGCACGATCTCCTGCTCCGGCCGCGCCATCTTCACGCCGATCAGGCGGTCGCTCTCGTCGAGCGAGATCGCGATGATCCCCTTCTTGAGGACGTTCGCGAAGGCGACGAGCGGCGTCTTCTTGATCGTCCCCCGCTCCGTGACCATGACGAGCTCGCGGTCGTCGAACGTGTCGACCGGGATGAAGCTCGTCACGAGCTCCCCCTCCTGGAGCGGGATGACGTTGACGAGGGCCCGCCCCCGGCTCGTCCGCGACATCTCGGGGATCTCGTACACCTTCAAGGAGTACACGCGCCCGAGGCTCGTGAAGAAGAGCAGGGAGTCGTGCGAGTTGGCGACGAAGATGTGCTCGAGGAAGTCGCCCTCCTTCGTCGTCCCGCCCGAGATCCCCTTCCCCCCGCGGTGCTGCGCCCGGTAGGACGAGAGCGGCGTCGTCTTCACGTAGCCCTCGTGCGAGACCGTGACCGCCATCACCTGCTCGGGGATCAGGTCGGCGATGTCGATGTCGACGACCGCCTCGTTCGAGATCTCGGTCCGCCGCGGATCGGCGTACCGCTCGATCATGTCCTCGACGTCCTGCTTGATGATCGCGATCACGCGCTCCCGCCTTGCGAGGATGTCGCGCAGGTCGGCGATGTCGTCGAGGAGCTTCCGGTGCTCCTCCTCGAGCTTCTCGCGCTCGAGCCCCGTCAGGCGCCTGAGCTGCATGGCCAGGATCGCCTCGGCCTGCCGGTCCGTGAGCCCGAACCCCGTCATGAGGCCGGTCCGCGCCTCCTCCGGGTCCTTCGCCTGGCGGATGGTCGCGATCACGCTGTCGATGGCGTCGACCGCGATCCTCAACCCCTCGACGATGTGGAGCCGCTCCTCGGCCCGCTTCAGGAGGAACTGGGTGCGCCGGCGGATCACGTCGACGCGATGGTCCCGGTAGCTCTCGAGGAACTGCTTCAGGTTCAGGACCTCCGGGCGCCCGTTCACGAGCGCGATCATGATCACGCTGAACGTGTCCTGGAGCTGGGTGTGCTTGTAGAGCTGGTTCAGCAGGACCTGCGGGTCCTCGCCGGCCTTGAGCTCGATGACGATGCGGACCGCGTTCTCCTTGTCGCTCTCGTCGCGGAGCCCGTCGCCCGCGATCGAGTCGACCTTGCCCTCGCGGACGAGGTCGGCGATCTTCTTCACCAGCTCGGCCTTGTTCACCTGGTAGGGGATCTCGGTGATGATGATCGCCTGCCTGCCCCGCTTCTGCTCCTCGATGTAGTGCTTCGCCCGGACGGTGAGCCGCGAGCGCCCGGTCTTGTAGGCCTGCAGGATCCCGTGGCGCCCCATGATCGTCCCGCCGGTCGGGAAGTCCGGGCCCTTCACGTGCTCCATCAGCTCGTCGATCGAGGCCTCGGGGTCCTCGAGGAGGGCCACGATGGCCCGCCCGACCTCGCCTATGTTGTGCGGCGGGATCGACGTCGCCATCCCGACCGCGATCCCCTGGGCCCCGTTGACGAGCAGGTTCGGGAACTTCGCCGGGAGGACGGTCGGCTCCGTCCGCGTGTCGTCGTAGTTCGCGACGAGGTCGACCGTGTCCTTCTCCAGGTCCTCGAGCATGTCGACCGCCGCCTGGGTCATGCGCGCCTCCGTGTAGCGCATGGCCGCGGGCGGGTCGCCGTCCATCGACCCGAAGTTGCCCTGCGGGTCGACGAGCCGGTAGCGCATGTTGAAGTCCTGCGCCAGCCGGACGAGCGTCGGGTAGACGACGGCCTCGCCGTGCGGGTGGTAGTTGCCGGACGTGTCGCCGGCGATCTTGGCGCACTTCTTCGCCTTCGCCCGCGGCCCGAGGTTCAGGTCGTTCATGGCCACGAGCACGCGCCGCTGCGAGGGCTTGAGCCCGTCGCGGACGTCGGGGAGGGCGCGCGCGATGATCACGCTCATCGCGTACTTCAGGTACGACTCGCGCATCTCCTCCTCGATGAGGACGTCCTTCACGCGCGAGCCGTCGCCGAGCGGCAGGTTCGTCGTCTTGTCGTCAGCCATCGGTCTCTTTCGTCCTGCGCTTCGCCTCGAGCGCCCGCACGAGCCGCGCGAGCGTCCAGTTGATCGGGGTCTCGACGCCGCGCCGCAGGCCGCGCGCGCAGACGGCGCCCTGGATCGAATCGACCTCCGTCCGCCTCCCGAACTCGAGGTCCTGGAGCATCGAGCTCCGGTTCCCGGCCGTCCGGGCCGCGACCTCGAGGACGAGGTCGACCGCCGCCCCCTCGAGCTCGACCCCCTCGGCCCGCGCGACCGCGAGCGCCTCCGCGGCCGCCGCCCGCGCCAGCTCGCGCGGGTCGCCGTCCCCGGCCAGCGCGCCGTTCTCGACGCCGAGGATGGCCGTCACGGCGTTGATCCCGCAGCTGACGACGACCTTCCGCCAGAGGAGGGCCTCGAGGTCGGCCTCGGCCCGGGTCGCGAGCCCGTGCGAGCCGAGCCCGCGCGCGACCTCCTCCGCGGTCCCGAGCCGCGACCGCACGCGCGGCGCGATCACCGTCTCCCCCGTCGCCGCGTGGACCAGCTCGCCCGTCCCGGTCCGGCGGGCCGCGTGCGTCGTCGCCCCGCCGAAGGCCCGCTCCGGGCCGACCATGTCGGCGATCGCCTCGACGTTTCCGAGCCCGTTCTGGAGGGAGACGACCGGGGCCTCGCACCCGGCGAGGAGCGGGCGCGCGCCCTCGAGGGCCGCACGCGTGTCGTAGGCCTTGACGCAGACGAGGACCACGTCGGGGGCGGGCTTGCTCGAGCGCGTCCCCTCGCGGCCGACGTAGCGGACGTGGCCGTCGGCCGCCTCGAGCACCGAGCCGAGCGCGCGCCCGAGGGCCCCGGGACCGATGATCGCCACGCGGAAGCTCACCCGATCCCGATCCCGCCGAGCCCGTGGGTCAGTCGACCAGCGCCTGGAGCTTCTTCAGCTCCTCGGGGTCCATCGCGAAGCCGTGCTCGGGCCCGGGGAACTCGCCCGCCTCGACATCGGCCTTGAACCGCTGCACGGCCGCCACGGCTACATCCATGAGCGCGGCGTAGCGCTTGACGAAGCGCGGCGTGCGCCCGCGCCCGAGGCCGAGGAGATCGTGGAAGACGAGCACCTGACCGTCGCACGCGGGGCCGGCGCCGATCCCGATCGTCGGCACGGAGACCTGGGCCGTGACGAGCGCCGCCAGCTCGTGCGGGACGCACTCGAGCACGATCGCGAAGGCCCCGGCCTCCTCGAGGGCCCGCGCGCCCTCGACGATCGCGGTCGCCCGGTCGGCGTCCTTCCCCTGGACCTTGTAGCCCGAGAGCTGGTTCACGGACTGGGGCGTCAGCCCGAGGTGCCCCATGACCGGGATCCCGGCGTCGACGATCGCGCGCACGGTGTCGGCGACCGTCTTCCCGCCCTCGAGCTTGACGGCGTCGGCGAGCCCCTCCTTGAGGAAGCGCCCGGCGGAGAGGACGGCGTCCGCGACCGACGTCTGGTAGCTCAAGAACGGCATGTCGGCGACGAGGAGGCAGCGCTTGCGGGCACGCGCGACGGCGCGCGCGTGCAGGAGCATGTCCTCCATCGTGATCGGGAGGGTCGTCTCGTGCCCGTGGATGACGTTCGCCGCGCTGTCGCCGACGAGGATGACGTCGACGCCCGCCTCCTCGCAGACCTCGGCGCTCGGCTTGTCGTAGGCCGTCAGCATCGAGATCTTCGTCCGGGCGCGCTTCTTCGCCTGGATGTCCGCGATCGTCGTCCGCTCGCGCATGGGATCGCGCCAGTATACTCAAAACGGCCCACCCGTCAAGGGTTTGCGGGCGATCGCCCCCCCGGGCAAAGACTTGATTCCGGACCCTTCCGGGGGTATATTCGACGCGCCATGCGCCCAGCGCCGTTCGCCGCGTTCCTCGCGCTCCTCACGGTCTTCGCGGCGGGAGCGCGCGAGGGCCTGGCCGCCGACCCCGAGACCCTGCGGTGGAAGCTCGCCCCGACCGAGGGGCTCCTCTACAAGGTGACCGGCCCCGACGCCGAGCGCGTCAACCACTTCGGGACGACCTTCCAGACCGTCTACGGCAGCGACCTGCGCGACGGGCACGCCTGCACGTTCGCCGTGTCGCGCGTGTCCGACCTCCTCTGGGTCTACGCGTTCTCGCTCCCCCGCGACCCGGTCCAGTCCGGGGGCGAGTGGAAGGTCCTGGACCAGTTCCCGGACGCCCAGAACGGCGCGACGCTCCAGGTCGACGGCAAGGCCAAGGTCACGAAGAAGGGCTCGGCCTGCCAGATCGAGTGGCGGCTCAACGTCGCCTCGGACCAGCCCTCCGTCTGCGAGACGGGGACGATCGCGATCACGGCCCTCTTCCACCAGAAGAAGGGCCTGCTCGCCTCGGCCGACTTCGCCCTCGAGTGGAGCTTCAAGGAGCGCGTCGGCAACGCCGGGGGGACGCAGCCGAAGAAGGACGCGGTCAAGGGCGCGATCGCGCTCGAGAGGCCGATCGACCTCGGGACGGCGCGCTTCAAGGTCGAGGTCGACAAGGCGGTCGAGCGCGCCGTCGACAAGGTCCTGCGGCCGTACCTGAAGCAGGCCCCGTACCGGCGGAACCCGTGGCAGGCGCTCGGGCACTGCGCGGTCGTCGTCTACGCCTGCCTCAAGGCGGGCGTCGATCCCGAGAAGGACCCCGTCCTCCGCGAGGCCTTCCAGGACGTCTTGAAGCTCCCGCGCGAGGAGACGTACTCGGTCGCGCTCGCGCTCATGTGCCTCGAGGCCAAGTCGATCAAGCGCCTGCGGCCCGAGGAGGGCTCGACGCGACCGCGCTTCGTCAAGGACGACCCGGCGAAGCAGGACCTCCAGGCGATCGAGGCCCTCGCCCGCTGGCTCGTCGCCGCCCGCTTCGACGGGCGCGGGGCCTGGACCTACCGGCCTTCCGGGCAGCCGGGCGAGGGGGGCCAGGTCCTCCCGCAGGGCTTCTCCGGCGACCGCTCGAACAGCCAGTTCGCGATCCTCGCCCTCCACGCGGCGGCCCGGAGCGGGGTCAAGATCCCGGAGGAGGTCTTCCGCGAGATCGCCCTCGAGCACGTGGGCTCGCAGGAGGGCGACGGGCCGGCGGTCGACCTCGACCTCGTCTTCGAGAAGGGCGGGCCCCGGGGGGGCGGCTGGTCCCGGGGGCCGGGCGGCGGCGCCGGCGGCGGCGCGGGCGACGGGCCGGGGACGGCCCCGCGCGGGCGGCCGGAGCGCGGCGGGCCGGCCGAGTCGGCGACGCGGGCGCGCGGCTTCGGCTACGGCATGAACATGGGCCCCGGGCGGAGCGGCGTCTACGAGAGCATGTCGGCGGCGGGGGTCTCGTCGCTCCTCATCGCGCGCCAGTGGCTCGCGCGCGCGAACGGCGGCGAGGTGCCGGCCGACCTCGCCCCCCGCGTCGACCGGGCGCTCGGCGACGGCTTCGCCTGGCTCCAGCACCGCTTCAGCGTGCGCCAGAACACGCCGGCGCACGGCTGGTACTTCTACAACCTCTACTCGATCGAGAAGGCGACCGAGATCGGCGCCGTCGCGCGCCTGGGCGGCCACGACTGGTGGCTCGAGGGCGCGAGCGAGATCCTCCTGCGCGAGAAGCCAAACGGCGGGTGGGCCGAGAGCGCCGCCTCCAAGGACGGGACCGCGTACGAGACGGCGCTCGCGGTCCTCTTCCTCACCCGGGCGACGGCCGAGCCGGAGATCGAGGTCCGCGACGTCGTCCGCCCCCTGACCGGGTCCGCCAAGGCGGGCGACGAGGACGCCGTCCTCATCGAGGGCCTGGGTCTCGTCTCCGTGCGCCAGGTGCTCGCCGCCCTCGACGTCCGCGACCAGGACGTGCGGAGGCAGCGGCTCGACCTGGCCGAGAAGGCGCTCGCCGGGCTCGAGGAGGAGCGGCGGGCGGGCGTCGTCGCCGACCTCGGGAAGACGCTCGAGTCGCCGTACCCGGACGTGCGCCGGCTCGGCGAGCGGTCGTTGAAGGACATCTGCGACGAGCCGATCGCCGACGCGGCGGCGGCGGCGGCCTGGCAGGGGCGCTTCGACGAGATCGCGAGGGCCGGGAAGAGCGAGGACCACGCCCAGACGGGGATGCTGCGCTTGAAGCTCACGACCGACCGCTCGCGGTCGATGCGGCGGGCCGCCGCCCTCGCCCTCTCGCGGCTGCGCGCGGTCGAGGCGATCCCCGACCTCATCGGCGAGCTCGAGCACCCGGACCGGGGCTACCGCGCCTACATCCACCTCGTCCTCGTCGGGACGGCCGGCAAGGACGTCGGCTTCGATGCCGGCGGGACCGACAAGGCGCGGGCCGCCCAGGTCGAGGCCTGGCGGGCGTGGTGGGACGGGGCGAAGGCCGATCTCCTCAAGGCGGAGGAGGAGCGACGAAAGAAGAACGGGAGGCAGACACCATGAGCGCCGATCCGACCGGCTTCCGCGGGGCGAAGAACCCCGTCGTGCGGAGCGAGCCGTCGACTCGCCTGCGGGACCTGGGCGTCCGCGTCTGCGAGCTCGACCGCGACATCGAGGCCGACCTCGTGCTCTTCCGGGCCGGCCTCGCCGAGTTCGCGGCCGGCTGGATGCGCGAGCACGCGCGCCGGATCGCCGTCAGCCAGAACCAGGTGACGCTCAAGCTCGGCCGCAAGCGGGTCGCCGAGCTCAAGGGCCAGATCGACGACCACATCCGCATCGTCCCGGACCTGATCGAGAGCGAGTTCACGCTCGAGCGCTACGGCCAGGGCATCCAGGGGTCGAGCGGGCAGGTGTCGGCCGTCGTCGCGCGCCAGTTCGAGCAGGGCGTGCGCCGCGTCCTCGCGACCGTCTACCCGGTCCTCGAGGACTCGGGCTACGCCCGGGACGAGCACTTCCTCGACGACGAGCCCGCGGGGGCATCGCCGCGCCCACGCTTCGCGCCGCCCTTCGAGCTGCCGCCCGACCTCGACGACCTCGTCCAGCGGATCGCCGACCGGGTGACCGACCGCAAGGTCGTCGAGGCGAAGATCGCCGCCCACGAGGTCCAGAGCCACAAGGTCCAGGCGGCGCGGCTCTGGGACGAGGCGTGATCGGCGACCGCGACGGCTGGCACGCGCCCGATGGCCGCAAGCCCGACCGCCGGGCTCACGCGGGCGGGGCGTCTCCGCGCACGAACGCGAGGCGCGCGAGCAGCCGGTCGAGGTCGACGCGCGCGAAGCCCTGGGTCTCGGGGCTCGCGATCTCACGGGCCTTGGCCTCGAGCTCGGTCAGGTCGACGAGCCCCGCTTGCTGGAGCAGCCTCACGTCGCGGAGGTCGCTCTCCGAGCCGCGGTCGAGCTTGCCGAGGGCGATCGTGTACGGGTCGTCCAGGTAGACGTCGATCTCGCCGAAACGACCGACGTGCTCGAAGCGCGACCGGCGGTCCGACGGGACGGGAATGAACTGCCCGGGCTCGGCCAGCTCGACGTTGATGTCGAGGTCGTTCTTGAGATCCCGGATCGCCAGCGCGATCTCGGTGTCGAAGCGCGGATCGATCTCGTAGGCGAGGTCGACGCCGAGCGTCTCGCCGCGGAGCCCGCGTCGGAGCATGGAGGCGCCGCCGGTGATCATCACGCGGGCGGGGTGCCGCACGCGCGCGCCGAGCGCCGAAAGGAACCTCTCAAGCCGCTCCGGCGTGACGGGCTTTCGCACGTGCGACCCCCCGCTCGTGCCAGAGCTGGTCGAGCCAGCCGCGGACGGGATCTTCGAGGGACCGCCGCCAGTCGACGATGTCGCCTTCGACGGCCTCGATCTCGGCGACGAGCGCACGGAGGCCGGCCTCCCCGAGGTCGTCCTCCGGCGAGGGGAGCGCGCCGCGCGCGACCACGTCGGCAACGACGACGGGACGCCCGAGGAGGAAGGCGATGTCGCTCCGGTAGGCGCGCTCGAGGTACGAGGCCGCGCTCGATGGCGTCTAAGTCCATGCCTCTACTCTACTACGCCCTCGGTCGCGAGGTCGACGTCCGAGCGCTCGTGGAAGTGCTCGGGCGTGAGCGTGGACCCGAACAGCCACACCCGCCGCGCCCCGTGCTTCGACGCGAGCAGGCGCGCGCAGCGCTCGGCGGCGGCGCGCGCCTCGGCCGCGCGGGCGCGGCAGCGGGCGGCTCTCTCCGCATGGCGGCGCTTCCAGCCGTCGATGGAGGAGGCGTATCGTTCGCGGTCCTCGGGCGCGATCACTCCCGCATGGTAGCACGCGACCGGCCCCGGCGCCTCGGGGGGAGGTGGATGCCCCCTTGGCTCGGTCAGGGCCGACTCCGGATGCGGAGGAGCCCGCGGATCGCCGCGCGATCGACGATCTCGGCGCCCTCGGCCTCGATCCCGGGGCAGCACGCCTTCTCGGCCTCCCAGGCGCGCGGCGTCTTCAGGAGGTCGGGCCAGAACGGGTAGGCGCGGCACTGGCGCGGGCGCGCCTCGTAGACCGTGCAGCCCCTTCCCGCTTCGTAGAAGATGCAATCGAGGTTCGGCTTCTCGACGAGCGCCAGGCGGCGGCCGACGAGCCGGACATGACGGCGCGTGAAGTCGTCGACGGCGAGGCCGAGGTGGCGGGCGAGGGCCTCGATCTCGGCCTCGTCGACCCAGACGTGGCCCGTGCCGTGCTTCCCCGAGCAGCAGTCGCCGCACTCGACCCCGAGGCAGCGGAAGCGGAGGCCCCGGCGATACCAGGGGCCGCCGGAAGGCGGAGAGGCCGCGGCGTCGCTCATCCCGGCGGGCGCCGCCGCCCCCCCTGGCGCTCGTCGGGCCCGCCGCCGCGCTCGTACCGGGCGAGCAGGGCGCGGGCCTCGGCCCGGCGGCCGTCCTCCTCGAGCACGGCCGCGAGGGCGAGGACGGCGCGGCGCACGTCGGCGTGGCCGGCCCCGAGCGACCGCACCTTGAGCTCGAGCGCCCGCCCGAGCTCGAGGGCGGCCTCGCCGAGCCGCCCGCGCTCGCGGTCGAGGGCGGCGAGGTTGATCAGGCTCTGGGCGACGTCGGGATGGTCGCGGCCGAGGGCCGCCTCGCGGATCGCGAGGGCGCGCCGGTGGAGCGGCTCGGCCCGGTCGAGCTCGCCCTGCTCCTGGTAGAGGAGGGCGAGGTTGTTGAGGTCGGTCGCGAAGCCCGGGCTCTCCGGCCCGAGCGCCCGCTGGTCGATGGCGAGGGCGCGGAGCAGCAGCCCCTCGGCCTCGTCGTAACGCTCGAGCGCGACGTAGAGGAGGCCCAGGTTGTTCAGGCCCGTCGCCACCTCGGGGTGGTCCGGGCCGAGCGCGCTCTCGCGGATGGCGAGCGAGCGGTCGTAGCGGGTCTCGGCGTCCGCGAGCCGTCCCTCCTCGTGGAGAAGCTGGGCGAGGTTGTCGAGGATGGCGGCGACGAGGGCGTGCTCGGGGCCGTGCGCCCGGGTGATGATCTCGAGCGCGCGAAGGTAGGCGGCCTCGGCCTCCTCGAGCTTCCCGAGGCGCGCGAGCGCGCGCCCGAGCCCGTTCAGGCTCCGCCCGAGCCGCGGGTCGTCGGGTCCGAACCGCTCGGCGATCGACACCTCGGCCCGGCGCTCGCGCTCGGCGACGTCGTACTGCCCGCTCTCGAAGGCCGAGACGGCGGCCTCCCGCAGGCGCCGCCACTCCGCGCCGTCGGTCCCGCCCGGCTCGCCCGGGGCGGGGCTCAGATGTCGAGGTCCTTGACGTCGAGCGCGTGGCGCTCGATGAACTCGCGCCGCGGCTCGACCCCGGTCCCCATGAGGATCGTGAAGATGTGGTTCGCCTTGGCGGCATCGACGAGGCGGATGCGCGTCAGCGAGCGCTGCGCCGGGTCCATCGTCGTCTCCCAGAGCTGCTCCGGGTTCATCTCGCCGAGCCCCTTGTACCGCGTGATCTCGAGGCCCTTCTGCCCGACCTTGCGGACGGCCTCGAGGATCTCGCGGAGCGAGCCGACGGGGATCTTCTCGCCCTCGGCGTGGATCGTGTAGCGCGGCGCCGCCTGCGGGTCCTTCGCCGGGAAGTAGTTGTCCGGCGTGAACGTCGTCTCCTCGACCCGGCGCAGCGTCTCCTCGATCTCGCGCTTCCCGAGGAACTCGGTCTTCCAGTAAAGGCTCCTCTCGTCCGGCTCGGGCGTCTCCTCGGGCGTCTCCTCGGACGCCTTCAGCTTCGGCTCCTCGCCCGTCCGGGCACGAAGGTCGGCGACGAACGCCTCGAGCTCGAGGTCGTCGTAGAGGAACCTCTCGCCGTCGGTCGTCCGGACGAGGTAGAGCGGCAGGGCCTTGTCCCGGTCCTTCCGGCGCGCCTCGAGGTAGCGCTCGAACGGGACGCCCTTCTTGGCGATGTAGCGGACGTGCTCCTCGAGCGCCGACAGCGTGTCGAGGAACGACGCCAGGTCCTTCCCCTCGAGCCGCCGCCCCGTGCGGTGGCTCTCGAGCGCGGTCCCCTCGATCCCGAGCTTGAGGAGACGCGACTTCATCTCGCGCTCGTCGTGGACGTAGTGCTCGTCCTTCTTCTTCTTGACGCGGTAGAGCGGCGGCTCGGCCGCGTAGACGCGCCCGGCGTCGATGATCGGCATCATGTGGCGGTAGAAGAAGGTGAGGAGGAGCGTGCGGATGTGGCTGCCGTCGACATCCGCGTCCGTCATGACGATCACCTTCCCGTAGCGCAGCTTCCCGATGTCGAACTCGTCGTGGAAGCCCGTGCCGAGCGCCGAGATGATCGTCTTGATCTCCTCGTGGCCGAGGAGCTTGTCGAGCGAGGCCTTCTCGACGTTCAAGATCTTGCCCCGGATCGGGAGGATCGCCTGGAAGCGGCGGTCGCGGCCGCCCTTGGCCGACCCGCCGGCGGAGTCGCCCTCGACGATGAAGAGCTCCGTCTCGTCGAAGTCCCGCGACGAGCAGTCCCAGAGCTTGCCCGGGAGGTTGCCGGCCGAGAGCGCGCTCTTGCGGGCGAGGTCGCGGGCCTTGCGCATGGCCTCGCGCACCTTGGCCGAGTGGACGGCCTTCTGGCAGATCGCCCGCGCCGCCGCCGGGTTCTCCTCGACCCAGGTGCCGAGCTTGTCGTTGACGATGGCCTCGACGATGCCCTGGACCTCGCGGTTGCCGAGCTTCGTCTTCGTCTGGCCCTCGAACTGCGGGTCGGGGACCTTGACCGAGAGCACGCAGGCGACGCCCTCGCGGTAGTCCTCGCCCGTCGGGAGCTTGTCGCCCTTGACCGCGCCCGACTGCTGGGCGTAGCGGTTGAACTGGCGCGTGATCGCCGCCCGGAAGCCCGAGAGGTGCGTGCCGCCCTCGATGGTGTTGATGTTGTTGACGTAGCTGTAGAGCTGCTCGTTGAAGCCGTCGTTGAACTGGAAGGCGACCTCGGCCATGACCTTGACGTCGGCATCGGCCTGCCCCGGGACCGGCATCTCGCCGGCCAGGTAGACGACGTCGGGATGGATCGGGGTCTTCCCCTCGTTCAGGTACTTGACGAAGGCGACGATCCCGCCCTCGTAGTAGAAGGTCTCCTCCTTGTCCGTCCGCTCGTCGAAGAGCCGGATGCGCACGCCCCGGTTGAGGAAGGCGAGCTCCCGCATCCGGTTGGCGAGGATGTCGTAGTTGTACGCCGTCGCCTCGAAGATCTGCGGGTCCGGCTTGAACACCGTCTTCGTCCCGCGGCGGTCGGTGCGCCCGCGGTTCTCGACGGGCGTGGCCGTGATGCCGCGCTCGTAGCGCTGCGCCCAGACGTGCCCCTCGCGGTAGACCTCGACCTCGCAGTACTCCGAGAGCGCGTTGACGCAAGAGACGCCGACGCCGTGCAGGCCTCCCGAGACCTTGTAGGCCTTGTGGTCGAACTTCCCGCCCGCGTGGAGCATGGTCATCACGACCTCGAGCGCGTTGAGCCCCGTCTCCTTGTGCAGGCCGACGGGGATCCCGCGCCCGTTGTCGACGACCGTGATCGAGCCGTCGGTGTTGATCTTGACGTCGATCTGGTTGCAGTGGCCCTGGAGCGCCTCGTCGATCGAGTTGTCGACGACCTCGTAGACGAGGTGGTGGAGCCCGCGCGAGCCCGTGTCGCCTATGTACATGGCCGGGCGCTTGCGAACGGCCTCGATGCCCTTCAGGACCTGGATGGCGTCGGCCGTGTACTCGCCGGTCGCGAGCGCCTCCGGGGGCGTCTCGGGGGACGCGGCCCTCTCGTCGCCGCCGTTCGCCGACCCGTTGACGGGCGCCGCGGCCGCCGCCAGACCCGGCGGGTCCGGCGGGTCCGGCTCGGGCGACGCCGGGGACCGCTCGGGGACGCCGGCCGCGGCCGACCCGGGGTCGGGGACGGCGCCCTTCGCCGCCCCGCCCCGACCGAGCCGCCCGCTCCGCTTCTCCTTCGGCTCCTTCGCCTGCTTCGACCTGTCGTCCATGCTCGAGCTCAGAAGGCACCCAGCTTGAACTGAATGTCCGAGACGCCGCGGCCGACCTTGCCGGCCCGCAACGACTCGAGGATCTGCTTTCGGTAGAAGGTCGCGAGCTCCTGGAGAAGCCCCGCCGAGTCCACCTCCACCCGGAGCCGGCCGCCCGAGAGCCCGGCGAGGCGCGTGTGGCCCGCGACCTCCGAGCCGACCGCCGCCCTCCACTCGGCCTCGAGCGCCTCCTCGCGGACGGCCCGGCCGATCCCGGTGTCGGCGAGGATCCCCTCGAGCAGCCGGCCGAGCGGCTCGGGACGCCCGTCGCGACGGCGCCGCACGGCCATGGCCCGCGCCGTCACGCCTGGTTGATGGGCATCACGACGTAGAGGAGCCCGCCCTCCTCCTCGAGGAGCGCCGCGGTCGTCGACTCCTTGAGCTCGATCTTGACGGTCCCGGCGTCGATGGCCTTGAGCGCGTCCACCAGGAGCTGCGGGTTGAAGGTCGCCTCGAGCGGATCGTAGGGGTACTCGACCGGCAGCTCCACCTTCGCCTCGCCGAGCTCGGGGGCCCGGGACGCGAGCGTCAGCTTGTTGTAGGCGAACGAGAGCTTGACGCCCTGCGAGTCCTTGGTCGTGACCAGGGCCGCGCGCCTGAGCCCCGCCAGGAGCACGCCCGTGTCGAAGAAGACCCGCTTCTCGTGACCGCGCGGGATCACCTCCTCGTAGGGCGGGAACCGCCCCTGGACGAGCTGGGCCGAGAGCGACGCCCGCTCGCCCGCCGCGTGGAGCTGTCCCGGGAGGAAGCGGAGCTTGACGGTCTCCTCGTCGCTCGAGGCGAGCCTCGCGAGGGCCATGACGCCCTTCGTCGGCACGACCGCGTAGACCTTTCCCGGCGCCCCGGGATCGGCGAGCGGCCGGTCGACCTTCGCCAGGCGCTTGCCGTCGGTCGCGACCAGCCGGAGGCGCCCGTCCTGGATGTCGAAGAGGACGCCGTTCAGGGCGTAGCGCGTCCCCTCGGTCGCCGCCGCGAACGCCGTCTTCCGGATCAGCCGCTCGAGCGCCGCCCGGTCGAGGGAGAAGGCGTCGTCCGGCCCGTCCTGGAAGCGCGGGACGGCCGGGAACTCGCCCGCGTCCTCGACGGCGAAGCGGAACTGGCTGCCGTCCCCGTCGACGATGGAGACGCCGTCCTCGTTCCCGACCTCGACCTTGTCGCCGGCGAGCTCGCGGAGGACGGACGTCGTCTTCCCGGCCGGGAAGAGGCCGGCGCCATCGCGGGCGACATCGGCCTTCTCGACCCGGACGCGCACGCCGACCTCGAGGTCGGTCGCGAGGACCTCGACGACGCCGCCCTCCGCCTGGATGCGGACGTCCTGGAGGATCTGACGGGTCGAGCGCGTCGGCACCACGGTTGTCGCAAAGCCAACGGCCTCCGCCAGCTCCGTCCGATCGCAAGTCAGCTTCACCCTCGCTCCTCCGAACGGGCCATTATACGGATTTAGAGATGAGATGCAATCTCATAACGGATCATCATCGGGGCGTTCGATCCGGTGGAAAACCGCCTGGCAGGCCGATTCCAAGCCTCGTGCGCGCGCGGTCTTCGGGGTCCTCGCGCGGCCCCCGCATCCCGGTGCGCGAGCGTTGCAGAAGGGGGCCGCTCTCCCGCCGCCCGTCCACGTCTTCCCACCGTCGGGCCCGGTCGGGCGCGAGGTCGAGCGAGGAACCGCTCGATCATCCCGCCCGCCTGCACCGCTCGCTCGCCGGATGCTCACCGCTTCTTCACAGTCGATCTAGTGACGCGCGGGGACGGGGAGGGGCTCGGCCTCGCGGAGGCCCCGGACGCCGACCCCGACCTATCCGCGCTGGAGGTCCCGCGCGAACCGGTCGAGGAGATCCCGCAGGGTCTGATCGCCATCCCGCTGCTCCCGGATCACCCGGTCGGCGTAGAGGACCGTCGTGTGATCGCGGTTGCCGAAGTAGCCGCCGATCTGCTCGAGCGACAGGGACGTGAGCTGGCGCGCGAGGAACATGCAGACCTGGCGGGGGAAGGCGATCGACTTCGACCGCCGCTTGCCCTGGAGGTCGGTCGACTTGACGTTGAAGTGGCGCGAGACGATGCCCATGATCTCCTCGATCGAGGGCTGGTTCGACCGCTTGACCACGTCGCGCAGCGCCTCGCGGGCGAGCGCCAGGTCGATCTTCTTCCCCTCGAGGGTGGCGATCCCGATGAGCTTCAGGACGGCGCCCTCGATCTCGCGGATGTTGGTGTCGATCTCCTGGGCTATGTACTCGACCACGTCCTTCGGCAGCGTCCAGGCGCGCTGCTGCGCCTTCCGCTGGATGATCGCCATCTTCGTCTCGTAGCCGGGCAGCTCGATCTTGATGACGAGGCCCCAGTTGAAGCGCGAGCGCAGGCGATCCTCCATCTCCGGGATCTCCTGCGGCGGGCTGTCGCACGAGAGGACGATCTGCTTCTGGGCGTTGTAGAGGGTGTTGAACGTGTTGAAGAACTCCTCCTGCATGTGGTCCTTGTTCGCGAGGAAGTGGATGTCGTCGACGAGCAGGACGTCGACGCTCCGGTAGCGGTCGCGGAAGATCTCGGGGGCGTGGCCCCCGCGCTGGATGGCCGCTATGTACTCGTTCACGAAGGTCTCGCACGAGAGGTAGGAGACCCGGAGGCCCCGGTTCCGCCCGAACGTCCCGTGGCCGATCGCCTGGAGGAGGTGGGTCTTCCCGAGGCCGATCCCGCCGTGGAGGAAGAGGGGGTTGTAGGCCGTCGCCGGGTTCTCGGTGACCGCGACCGAGGCGGCGTGCGCGAGGCGGTTCTCGGGCCCGACGACGAAGGTGTCGAAGGTGTAGTGCGGGCAGAGGCGCGACTCGTGGGTCGACCCGCCGGCCGGCGCCGTCCGCGCCGGCTGGGCGGCCGGGCCGCCGAGGGCCGGGGGCGCGACGGCGGCGGCCGGAGCGACGGCCGCGACCGCCGGCATCGAGGCGAGGGCCGCGCCCGCACCGCCCGCCGCGGCTCCCGGGCGAAGGGGCGCCGGCGGGGCGGGGACGGCGGCCACGGCCACGGCGGCGGCCGCCGCGATGTCCTCGACCGCCCGCGGCACCGCCGGGGCCGGCTCGGGCTTGGGCGCGTCGGCGTGGATCACGAACTCGACGCGCGGCTCGGCGCCCAGGGCCTCGCCCAGGGCGGCCTGGAAGAGCGCGTGGTAGTTGCGCTCCATCCACTCCTTGTAGAAGCTGCTCCGGACGCCCACGCGGACGACATCGGGGCGGACCTCGAGGCAGCGCAGCGACCGGAACCACGTCTCGTACTGCTGGGCGCTCGTGCGCGCCCGGATGAACTCCAGGGCGAGGCCCCAGGGGTCGACGACCTTGGACAGGCAGGCGTCGCGCATCGCTTCCTCTTCCCGCGCGCGATGGAGTAAAATGGGCGTGTCGATGGCTCCACCTCGCGCGCCGTGCGGTCGGGTGACCTGAGTGGCGTCCCGGTTTTCGATGAGTGAAGTGCTGCCGCCTGGAGATCGGCGCGGGACGCGGCTTTGGGGGCGAACGTCGAGCGCCGATGTCTGGAGGGATCATACCGGCTCGGGTACCGCGTGTCAACATTCCAGTCTCGTGCTTACGGGTGTCGCCAGACGGTCCATCGGCGCAACGGAACGCATCGGCGGGAGATGAGGATGGGGGTCGGCGACATGAGAGCGGCGGCGCTCTCGGGGGGGCCCGAGCCGGCGACGAGAGGCCGAGGATGGAGACGAACGTGATCCCGGTCGAGCTGTCGCGCATCGTCATTGATGAGACGAGCGACGAGCAGGTGATCGTCCTCCGCGAGGTAGGCGGAGAACGGAGTTTTCCGATCCTGATCGGGATCTTCGAGGCCACGGTCATCGACCGCATCGTCAAGGGCCGCGGGGCCCCGCGGCCGCTCACGCACGACCTGATCGCCGAGATCATCCACCGCCTCGGCGGCCGGCTCCACCGGGCGGAGATCGACGACCTGAAGAGCGACACGTACTACGCCAAGCTCGTCATCGCGCTCGACCGGGACAAGGGCCGCGAGGTCCTGATCGACGCGCGCCCGAGCGACGCCGTCGCCGTCGCCCTCCAGATGGGGGCGCCCCTCTTCGTCGCCGAGAAGGTCATGGACCAGGTGGCGCGGTGAGAGGGCGGAGACTTCGCGGCGGGAAGCGTCGCCCGGCGCGGGCCCGCGGCGCGCGGCTTGACAGCCCTCCGGGCCGGGCTATACTGCCTACGCCTCGCGGAGAGGTGGCTGAGTGGACGATAGCGGCGGCTTGCTAAGCCGTTGTGCGGGATACCTCCTGCACCCGGGGTTCGAATCCCCGCCTCTCCGCCCCTTCCCCTTCCCGTAGAGGGGCTCGTGCGCTCGCTCGCGCTCCACCTCACGGTCGGCGTGGTCGTCGTCGTCGCGCTCGCCATCGCGGCCGCCGGCTGCGTCGAGCGCCGGCTCATCGTCCGCTCGGACCCGCCCGGGGCGCGCGTCTACGTCGACGGCGAGCCGAAGGGCGAGGCGCCCGTCGCCGTCCCCTTCACGTACTACGGGACGCGCGAGGTCGTGCTCCGCCACGAGCGCCACGAGCCGGTGCGCATCGTCCTCGCCGTCGACCCGCCCTGGTACCAGCTCTCGCCGGTCGACTTCTTCGTCGAGGTCCTGTGGCCGTTCACGGTCCTCGACGAGCGCGAGGTCGTGGCCAGGCTCGCGCCCGCGCCGCCCCCCGACCTCGATCGGGCGCGGGAGAGGGCGGCGGCCTTCTGGGCGGAGCTCGAGATGGAGAGCGTCGAGACGGCGGAGCCCCCCGCAAGAAACGGGAAGAAAGAGACGAATTAACAAGGAGAAGAAGGAGCGACGGAGCAACGAGTGGCGAACGTCCTCATCCTCGGCCTCGGCTCCTTCGGCGGCCAGATCGAGGCCGCCCGCTACTTCGCCCGCCGCGGCGCGACCGTGACCGCGACCGACCTGAAGCCGCGCGAGAAGCTCGCCCACGCCCTGAAGGAGCTCGACGGCGAGCCCGTCGCCCTCGTCCTCGGCGAGCACCGCGAGACCGACGTCCTCGCCGCCGACCTGGTCGTCGCGAGCCCGGCCGTCCCGCCGCACTCGCCTCTCCTGGCGCTCGCGCGGGCGCGCGGCATCCCGGTCACATCCGAGATCGCGCTGACCGTCGAGCGCCTGCGCGCGCCCGTCTACGCCGTCACGGGCTCGAACGGGAAGTCGACGACGACGACGCTCCTCGGCCGCGCGATCGAAGCCTGCGGCTTCCGGACGTGGGTCGGCGGGAACATCGGCCGGCCCCTCCTCGGCCGCCTCGACGAGATCGAGCCGTCGGACCGGGTCGTCCTCGAGGTCTCGAGCTTCATGCTCGAGGGCCTCGGCCCGCTCGGCTTCCGGCCCGCGCTCGCGCTCGTCACCAACCTGACCCCGAACCACCTCGACCGCCACGGGACGATGGAGGCGTACGCGGCCGCCAAGCGGCGGGTCGTCGAGCGCCAGGGTCCCGAGGATGCGGCCATCCTGAACCGCGACGACCCCCTCGTCCGCGCCTTCGCCCCGGCGACGCGCGCCCGCGTCCTCACCTTCGGGGTCTCGCCGCTCGCCCCGGGCGAGGCCGGGAGCTTCCTCGCGGACGGACGCACGATCGCCTGGCGCGACGAGGGCGGCCGGGAGGTCGAGCTCCTGCCCGTTCACGCCCTCAAGGTCCCGGGCGAGCACAACGTCCGGAACGCCCTCGCCGTCGCGGCCGCGGCCGCCGCCCTCGGGTTCGAGCCCGCGCCCGTCGCGCGCGCGCTCGAGAGCTTCGGCGGGATCCCGCACCGGCTCGAGGTCGTCGCCCGCCGGCGCGCGGTCCTCTGGATCAACGACTCGAAGGCGACGACGCCCGAGTCCGGGGCCGCCGGCATCCTCGCCTTCCCGCCGGGCCTCACCCTCATAGCCGGCGGGTCCGACAAGGGCATGGACTACGCCCCGCTCGGCCGGGCGGCGGCGGGGCGCGTCGCGCGCGCCTTCCTCGTCGGGAAGACCCGGGAGAAGATCGCCTCGGCGATCGCGCGGGAAGCGGGGCTGGGGAGCGGGACGGAGACGAGGAACGCGACGGAGGTCGTGAGCTGCGACGATCTCGCGGAGGCCGTGGCCCGGGCGGCGGCCGCGACGCCCGCGGGCCAGACCGTCCTCTTCTCACCGGCCTCGGCGAGCTTCGACCAGTTCCTCTCCTACGAGCACCGCGGCGAGACGTTCGCGGCGCTCGTCTGCGCCCTGCCCGAGGGATAGCGGATCGTCAGGGGGACCTGGCCGCACCGGGGACACTGGCCCTCGTTCCGAAGGACCTCCCCACCGCACGTCGCGCAGTAGGTCATGTCGTCCTCCCCGCGCATCGGGAGCCGCGTCGAGCGCGGCCCTCGATGAAGTCATCGGCCGGCGACCAAGAGTACAACACCTTTCGGTCGGAAGCCAAGAGACAAAGGGCGCCTCGGGCGAGAGCCCGAAGCGACCCCGGGAGAACGCTCTTGCGAGCCGCCGCCTACTGCTGGGCGCGCTCGTAGCGGTAGTAGATCTCGAGGGTGAGGACGTTGATCGCCGTCGAGTAGACGCGCCCGCCCGCGATCCCCCACTCGTCGACCGGGTCCCAGCTCCCGTCCGCGTCGCCGCTCTCGATCATGCGCTGGCGGTTCTTGCGCGGGTCGTCGCCGCGGTCGTCGGGGCCGAGGATGGCGACCTGCATCGCCTTGTTCCACTTGCCCCACTCGGGCGAGTTGTAGCTCGTCGCCTGGAAGATCCCGTAGGTCGCGTAGTACCAGTAGTAGAAGTTGGTCTTGTTCTTCTCCTTCGTCTCGTCGAAGGTGGGGACGTTGTCCATGAGGATCTTCACGCCCTGCTTCACCCGCTCCTCGGTCTTCTTCTGGCCCGTGAAGATCCGGCAGATCACGGCGACCCCCGTCATCGTCGGGACGGCCTCGTACTTCGGGTAGACGTCGGGGTGGTCGAGCGACTTGCGGTTGATCTGCGAGCCGCCGTCCCCCGGGCGCTCGTAGCCGACGAGCCCGGGGGCCGCGTTCGGGCCGCCGTCCGAGGTCGCCTTCTCGAACCAGGAGAGCGCCCCCTGGAAGGCCGCGTCCGGGACCTCGAGCTCGGCCGTCTTGGCCGCCTTCAAGGCGAGGACGAACCAGCCCGTGACCGACGTGTCGTTCTTGCCGACCTTGACGCCGTACTTCCAGCCGAGGCCCGGGTTCTGGGCCTGGATCGAGAAGTCGACGGCCTTCTGGGCGTACTTCTTGAGCGTGAAGTCGCGCGAGATGGCGTAGGCCTCGCAGAGGGCCATGGTCGCGATGGCGTGGTTGTAGATCGTCTCGCCGCCGTCGAAGCCGACCGACCCGTCGTCGCGCTGGCGGCCCTTCAGGTAGTCGAGCCCCTTCTTCACCGCCCGCTTGAACTCGGGGTAGGTCGAGTGGCGGTGCGTGTGGCCGTTGCCGAGGAAGGCGAGGAGCGCGAGGGCCGTCACGCCCTCGTCGTAGCGCTTGTCGCCGGCGCCCGGACCGCGCCCGCCGCCCGCGCGGAAGTCCGGGCCGTCGCAGCGGTTGTTCATCTGGCAGCCCGAGTGCTGCTTGCCCTCGCACTTCAAGCAGGGGCAGTCGCACACGGTCTCGCCGGTCGTCTTGTCCTCGCGCCGCGTCCGCTCGCAGTACTTGCCGCAGTTCTTGTGGAACTCGTCGCAGTCCCACTTGCCGTCCTCGTCCTGGTGCCGGGCGAGCCAGTAGAGGGCCGCGAGCACGGCCGACTCGGTCGCGTCGCTGCCGCCCTCGCGGGTGAGCGAGCCCTTGCCCCAGCGCTGGCCGTAGGCGCCGGCCGCGCCGCCGCCGACGCCGAAGGCGTCGACGACGGACGTCGACTCGAGGTTCTTGTTCGCGAGGTTCGAGAGCGAGGTCCCCTTCGGGATCTCGTTCTCCTTCACCTCCTCGACCTCCTCCTCGAGCTTCTTGATCGGCTTGTCGATCTTCTGCTCTTGCTTGATCTCGGGGCGCTTGTGGAGGTCGCGCTTCTTCGTCGGGTCGTACTCCTGCTCCTTCTTCTCGAGCTTCGGGAGGATGGCCGCGACCTTCTCGATGACCTTCCCGCCGCCGCCGTAGTAGAGGAGCGAGGCGATGATGAGGACGCCTATGTGGATCAGGGCGGAGATGCCGTAGCTCGACGTCAGGACCAGGATCCAGCGGTTCTTCTGGTCCATCTGCTGCTCTTCGGGGAGGACCTCCTCCTCCTCGTAGTACTCCTCGTCGGCCGGCTCCGGCTCCGGCGTGTCTTCCTGGCGGCGCTTGGCCATGGGGCGACCTCTCGAGACGGCTTTGGTTCGGACCGAAGACCCGCGACCCCGCTCCGACGTAACATGCGATCCTACCACGGGGCCGGGGGCTTGGCAACCGATGCTTACCCGGGGCGGGGCGAGAAGTTCCCGGTTGCCTGGCGGTCCCCTCGGCCGCCCGCCGGTAGCGGTAGTAGATCTCGAGCGTGAGCGCCCCGAGGGCGGTCGCGTAGACGCGGCCCCCGACGATCCCCCACTCGTCCACCGGGTCCCAGCTCCCCGCCTCGCAGCCGCCGCGGCGGACGGTCGGGAGGAGGGCCTGCTGCATGGCCTCGTTCCAGCGCCTCCACTCGGGCGAGCCGTGGGTCGTCCCCTGGAAGACGGCGTAGGTCGCGTAGTACCAGTAGTAGAGGTTGACGGCCGACCGCTCGCCCTCGCTCCACGCGGGGAGCCGTCCGCCGAGGAGGTCGAGGCCGCGCTGCACCCGCGCGTCGGTCCGCTTCTCGCCCGCCAGCATCCGGCAGAGGACGCCGACGGCCGTCATGGTCGGCAGGGCCTCGAACCCCGGGTAACGATCCGGGTGGGGGAGGGAGCGGCGCCCGATCTGCGAGCCGCCGTCGCCCGCGCGCTCGTAGCCGACGCGGCCGTTCTCGGCCGTCGCCCGGTCGATCCAGGCGAGCGCGCCCCGGAAGGCGCCGTCCGGGACCTCGAGGTCCGCGATCCGCGCCGCCTTCAGGGCGAGGACGAACCAGCCCGTGACCGACGTGTCGTTCTTCCCGACCTTGACCCCGTACTTCCAGCCGAGGCCGGGGTTCTGGGCGGCGACCGAGAAGTCGACGGCCCGCTGCGCCGGCTTCTTGAGCGTGAAGTCGCGGGAGATCGCGTAGGCCTCGCAGAGGGCCAGGGTCGCGATGGCGTGGTTGTAGATCGTCTCGCCGCCGTCGAAGCCGACCGACCCGTCGTCGCGCTGGCGGCCCTTCAGGTAGTCGAGCCCCTTCTTCACCGCCCGCTTGAACTCGGGGTGGGGCGAGTGGCGGTGCGTGTGGCCGTTCCCGAGGAAGGCGAGGACGGCGAGCGAGGTGACGCCGACGTCGAAGCGGGCGTCGCCGCGCCCGGGTCCGGCGCCGGTCGCGTCGCGGAAGTCGGGGCCGCGGCAGCCGCCGTCCGGGCAGTGCCGGGCGAAGTCGGCGGCCGGCCAGGCTCCGGTCTCCCGGTCCTGGTGGCGCACGAGCCAGAAGAGAGCGCCGGCGACGATCTCCTCCGTCGCCGGGCCGCCGCCCCCGTCGGCGAGGCCGACCTTGCCGTCGCGGTCGCCGAGCGGCGTGCCCGCCCCCGCGTGGCCCACCCCGAACGCGTCGTCGGGCATGGCCGGCAGGTCGAGGCGCTTGTCCGTCGCTCCCTCCGGCTCGCCGCGGGGCCGGTCGGTGGGCGGCTTCTCCTCGTCGAGGGGCTTCAACCGGACCTCGTCCGGCTTCGGGTGGTCGACCCGCTCCTTGCGCTCCAGGGCGGGCGGCCGCTTCCGGTCGAAGGGCGGCTCCTTCCTCTCGAACCGCGGGAGGATCGCGGCGACCTTCTCCTTCACGCGGGCCGGCGCCCCGTAGAAGAGGAGCGACGCGATGACGAGCAGGCCCAGGTGGACGAGGGCCGAGACGCCGTAGCTCGAGCCGAGGACGACGGCGAAGCGCGATTTCTGATTTTCGGCAAGCGGGCTCATGCCGGTGCGTTACCCGGCGAGAGGCGGGAGGGTTCCCGGCGGCGATCCGGCTTACTTGAAGTAGATGAGGACCAGGTTCCGCTTCGGGTCGCGGAGCTCCTTCCGGAGCTGGTCGATCCGCTCCTGCTGGCGCTGCGAGAGGATGCGCTTGCGGATCTCCTCCTCGACCTCGCCGATCGTCTTCACCCGGTCCTCGGAGACCTTCTCGAGCCGGACGATGTAGAAGGCGGTCCGGGCCTCGATGACGTCGCTCAGGTCGCCCTCCTTCATGTCCTTCGTCACGTGGGCGACGGGCGTGTACTCGGTCTTCGTCATGAGGTTCACGAGGCCGCCGTCCTCGCGCGTCTTCTGGGCGCCGTCCGAGTTCGCCCTCGCGAGGGCCGCGAAGTCCTCGCCCTTCTGGATCCGCGCCAGCAGCTCCTCGGCGAAGGCCCGCGCCCTCGCCTCGTCGCGCCCGGGGCCGCTCTTGTCGACCTGGAGGACGCGGAGCTGGACGCCGCCCTTCTCCCGCCACTCGTCCTGGTTCTCGTCGAAGTAGGCGACGATCTCGCACGGGCGGACGAAGGTGTCGCGGGCGGTCTCGGCGACGATGAGGTTCCGGATGAGGGCCGTCGCCTCGTGACGCTGGCGGACGCGCTCGATGCGGACGCCCTGGCCCTTCAGGGCCTCCTCGAAGCTCTCGACGCTGCCGGCGATCTGGCGCGAGAGGTCCTCGAACTTGAGCTCGGCCCGCTTCTTCTCCTCGGGCGAGAGCTTGAGGCCGCGGCGCTCGCACTCCTTGAGGAAGAGCGTCTCGTCGATGAGGAGGTCGAGCGTCCGCCGCTCGAGCTCGCGCCGGTCCTGCACGGAGGCGCCCCGCTTCAGGGCCTGGTGCCACTGGCCGTCGATCGCGAGGGCCTCGTCCAGGTCGCGGCGCGTGATCGCCTGGTCGTTCACCTGGGCGAGGATGGTCTCGCGCGCGGGCGAGATGTCGGGCGACTGGGCGCAGGCCTCGCCGGCGGCGAGCGCGAGGAGCAGGACGGCGCACGCGAACGATCTCATGGGACCCCCGGCGCCGAAGGCTTCCGCCCGCCGACCTCCGCCTCGAGCTCGCGGGCGAGTCGCTCGAAGTCGGCCCTGGCGATCGTCGGGGCCGGGACCGTCATCACATCCGCGCGCCCCGACGCGCGCAGGATCAGGACGTCGGCGCCGCCCTCTCGCGCCAGGTCCACGAGCTCCAGCCGCCGGTGGCGGACGAGGGCGAGGGCGAGGACGTAGCGGAGCTTCTTCCGGGCCGCGTCCTCGCTGTCCCCCCGACCCCCCTCCCCAACCCCAACCCCTTCCCCCGTCCCTGCCCCCGCCCCCTCCGCCCCGTCCTCCCCCAACCTCTCGAACATCTCGGCCAGGACCTCGAGGTCGCGCTTCCGCTTCTGCCCGGGCGTCTCCTTCCCTTCCGCCGCCGCCTTCGCCCGCTGCGCCCGGCGCCAGAACGAGAGCGGTCTCTCCTCCTCTCCGAGCGCCTTGAAGCAGGCCTCGCAGAAGTCGCGCCGCTCGTACCCCTCCTCGCCGGCCGTCCGGGCGTACAGCCCGGAGAAGCCCGGCGCCCAGGGCGGCGGCTCGCCGCCGCAGCGGGAGCAGCGGTCGGATCCGCGGTCGATCTTGAAGCCTTCGTCCATGGGTTCCCCGCGGGGGACGCCCTCTGAATAGCCGTCGGCCGCCGGCGCGTCAAGGCTTGCGGGGGCGGCCGTCCGGAAGTAACATTCACGCCGCATGTTCGACCGGTTCACGGATGCGACCCGGCGGGCCCTGACGCTCGCGCGGGAGGCGGCGCAGCGTCTCCGGCACGACTTCATCGGGACGGAGCACATCCTCCTCGGGCTGATCGAGGTCGAAGGCCTGCACCGGGCGATCCTCGAGCGCTACAAGGCGGCACCCGAGGCCATCCGGGCCGACGTCGAGAAGGTCGTGAAGCCGGTGGTCGGCTCGGTCGATGGCGATGTCCGCGCCCAGCTCCCGTTCACGCCGCGGGCGAAGCGGGTGCTCGAGCTCGCGGTCGAGGAGTCGTCGAACCTCGGGCTCGACGAGATCCGGACCGAGTGCCTGCTCCTCGGCCTCCTCCGTGAAGGGGAGGGCGTCGCGGCGCAGGTGCTCGTCGTTCACGGCCTCGACCGCGACAAGGTCCGCAAGGACGTCGCCATGCTCTCGGGCCAGGAGACGGCCATCGCGCGGGCGAGCGCCGAGCACCCGTGCGGCGGGGCCGGCCCCTCCGCCTGTCCGGCGGCGAAGGGCGCGCCCGGCGCGGGCGCGTGCCCCGAGGACAAGCTCGTCGCCCGCATCTTCGACCTCGAGCTCGTGAGCAAGGACATCCTGCGCGCCCAGCGCGAGCAGGAGGCGCGCCTCGCCGAGCTCGTCGCCGTGCTGCGAAGGCTCTGGATCCTCGCCTGGGTCACGGCCGCGGGCGCGGCGGCGCTGGCGATCGCGGCGCTCGCGCGCTGAGGACGTCTGGACACGTGACCCGGTGACCCGGTAACCCGGGCTCCTGCTCTTCCTTGCCTGGGTGCGCTACTCCTTCGGCTTGAAGATGCTGACGAGCGCGTTGACGTTCCACCCCTCGAACGCCCCGCGCGTCGTCGTCGCCGCCGTCACCTGCAGCGTCTCCACCTTCAGGCCCGGCCACTCGAGCTGGCAGCGGTAGAAGTAGTCGACGATCTGGGCGAGCGGCTGCTTCGTCATCGTGATCCGGTAGCTCACCTTGAAGTAGCCGCCCTGCGGGGTCCCGCCGCCCTCGGACTTGCGCGCGCTGTCGATCCCGAGGCGCGAGCCGAGCGTCGCCAGGAACTGGCCGAAGTTCTCGCTCGAGGCCGTGTCGAACCCCTTCATCTCGCGGTCGCGCGCGACCAGCTCCTTGAACGTCGGGTCGGCGGCGATCCGCTTGACCTCGTTGTACGAGGCCTGGGCCGCCCCGACCTGGGCCCGCAGCCCCTCGGCCTTCGACCAGTTGAAGCCCGCGAACCCGGCGACGAAGAGGGTGAGGAGCGTCATGACGCCGATGAAGAACTTGAGGATGTCCATCCCTTCCTGCGGCTTGGCCACGGCTCTCACCCGCCCCTCTTCTTCTCGGGCCGCTTCATCTCGAGCTGGTAGTCGACGTCGATCCGCTCCTCGCCTGCCTTCCCGGCGCGCGTGACCTGCTCGCCCGCGACCGTGAAGAGCTTCGCCTTGGCCAAGACCGCGCTCTTCACGGCGTAGACCTCGGAGTCGGTCGCGACGCTCGCCTTGACGATCGAACGCCCCTGCTGGAACTGGGCCTCGCGGAGCGTCACCTTGACCCCCGAGGCCTCCGACCCGGCCGCGAACTCGCGCAGGGCGTCGAGCGCCGAGATCACCTCGGGGGCATCCTGGCCGACCGCGTAGCGCTTGCGAAGGAGGAGGTTCCGGTCCTTCATCGCCTTGGCGATGTCGGGCGGGATCCGCTTCTGGTCCTCGGGGAAGACGGTCAGGTACACGTCCTGCTGGTAGGTCTGCAAGCGCTGGAGCTGGTCGACCAGGTTCTTCTTCTCGACGACCTCGTAGCGGTAGGCGAGCGAGAAGAAGAGGAGGAAGAAGAGCACGAGCGTGCACGCGAGCCCGCGCTTCGCCTTCTCGTACCGCCCCTGGAAGGCGAACTCCTCCTTGCGGAAGTCGAAGCCGACGAGGTCGTAGCCGATCCCCTTGAGCGCGAGCCCGAGGGCCGTCGCCCCGCCGACCTGGAAGGCCTCCGTCTGCTCGTGCGAGAGCCGCGCCGGGATCGGCCCCTTGAGGTCGAGCCGCTCGGCCGGGACCTGGAAGTGCTCGGCGAAGACGCGCTCGACGCCATCGAGCGCGCTCCCGCCGCCCGTCAGGACGATGAGCTCGAGCGGCCCGTCGAGGCGCGTGCCGGCGAGCGTCCGGTCGATCTCGAGGAAGACCTTGTCGAGGACGCTCTGGCGCGCCTCGTCCGACAGGCGCTCGTCGGCGAGGTCGAAGATCTCGGTCTGCTCGTCGTCGAGGATGACGACGGGCAGCCGCCCCTCGTCGCCCTCGGCGGAGGCGTCGGCGAAGAAGAGGTCGGCCGACTCCTCCTCCTTGAGCGACTCGAGGTCGATCGACTTCCGCCGCTTCTTCTTCTTCCCGGTCTGCGAGTCCGTGAGCTGGATCCCCGAGGCGTGCGCGCGCGTCGAGCGCACGGCGCGGAGCCGCCCGCCCTCGACGACGATGATCTTCAGCGTCTGGGCCCCGAGGTCGACGATCACCGTCCGCCGCCCGCCCTGCGCCTGCGGGGTGAGCGTGTAGGCGTTGTAGATGGCGGCGCAGTCGAGGTCGATCGCGCTCGGGTCGATCTCGGCGCGCTCGAAGATCCGGAGCCGATCGGCCAGGACGTCCTTCTTGAGCCCGACGATGAGGAGGTGGGCCTTCTCCTTCGGGTTCGCCTCGAGCTTGTAGTGCTCGACGATGAGCTCGTCGATCGCGATCGAGTGGAAGTAGCTCTCGGCCTGGAACTTGATCGTCTTCCGGATCTGGTCGTCCTTGACGAACGGGACCGTGATGTCGCGCGTCAGGCAGCTCTGCGCGGGCACGGCCGCGACCACGCTCGTCGTCGGGAGGGCGTGCGTGCGGAAGAGCTGGGCCAGGATCTCGCCCGTCTCGTCCGGACCGAGCGTCCCCGTGGTCACGCTCGGCTCGAGGCGGTGCTCGATGAAGCGCGTGACGCGGACGCGCTTCGGCGTCCCGTCGACGACGGCGATCTTGATCGACTGCTGGCCTACGTCGATGCCGAGGGCCTGGGCCATGGCTACGGCTTCGCCTTCATCTGGAGCGTCGTCTCCTTCTGCGTCTTCGTGTCGACGAAGACCACCGCCGTCGCCGTGATCTCCTTGACCTTCACGCCCTTGAACCGGTCGCCGAACTCGGTCCGCTCCGAGAGCTCGCTCCCGGTGCGGAACGAGATCGGCTCGTTGACCCCCGGCATGGTGATGAAGACCGAGCGGCCGTCGGGCCGGTCGTCCCAGATCATGGCCTGGATCGTGAGGCTCGAGAGGTTGGGGCCGATCGGCTCGGGCAGCGTCGGCACGGCCGGGCCGCTGGGGATGGGCGGCGGCGCCTCCTTCGCCCGCTCGAACGTCCTCGCGATCGTGAGGTACTCCTCCTGCGGGACGCCTTCCCGCGCGACCGCCGGGGGCACGAAGTCCCTGAGCTTCGGCGTCGGGACCCGGTACTCCTCCTTGCGGTCGGCGAAGAAGGTGTCGTACGTGAAGGCGCCGACGCCCAGGATCAACCCGAGGTTGAGCGCGAGGATCAGGGCCCGGACGGCGGTGACCGAGAGGTTGAGCGACACGGGACCCTTACAGCTCCTTCCAGTAGACGGTGTCGATCGTCTCGCGCGAGCGCCGCACGACCGCGCGCACGCGCTTGACGATCGGTCCGCGCGTGGCGCGGATCTCGAGGACGAAGTCGCGCGACTGGACGCCGAGGAGGTCCTTGAGGGCCGTCTTCGCCGGCCCGCCGCCGGCGCCGCCCGCGGCCGCGCCGCCGCCGCCCCCCCCGCCGGGGCCCCCGCCCGGGCCGCCCCCGCCTCCACCCGCGCCGCCCGGCGCGCGCGGGAAGAGCTGGTCGAGGCCGGGGAGCTTCGTCAGGTCGTCGACCGACGTGAAGTCGTTGCCCGGCGGCGGCGCGTCCGGGTCCGCCGGATCGGCCGTCGGGGCCGGGGTCGGCGCCGGCGCCGTGCCGCCGGTGGTGGTCGTCGCCGGGTTCGTCCCCGTCCGGTGCTCGATGATCGCGTTGACGGCGGCCTCGCGGTCGATCGGGCGCTGCTGGGCGTCCATCTCCGGGAGCATGGCGAAGAGCAGCTCGGTCGGCATCGTATTGATGTTCAACGTGCCGCGCCCGAAGACCGTGAGGAACTTGTAGACGCCTTGCTTCTCGGTTCCATCCTCCCCGACCGAGCCCAAGAGCGCCTCCGCCTTGATCTCGGGGATGAGGAAGATCTCCTCGATCGTCGAGAGGGGGCCGTTCTTCGCCCCGGACTCGTACTCGCCGTCCGTGTCCTTGTCGATCCAGTCGATGATCCGGTTCGCGACCTGCTCGGGCTCCTCGACCTCGAGGCGGGCGCAGAGCGAGATGAGGATCCGCGCGATCTCGGGCTTCTTCGCCTCCTCGGCGAGGAGGTTGACGTTCAGCTTGCGCTCGGCGTCCTCGAGCTCGAGCTGGATCGAGACATCGCCGACGGCCAGGCTCTTCACCTCCTCCGACGCCCACTTCTCGCGGAGCGAGTCGACCTGCCCCGAGCCGCCGGGTGCGCCGGGCGTGCCCCCCGCCCCCGTCCCTCCGCCCCCGGCCCCCGATCCCGCCCCGGCCCCCGTTCCCGTTCCCGTTCCCGTTCCCGCCGCCACGAGGTCGTCGCGGAGGTAGGCCTTGACGAACGCGATGGCCCCGCGCGCGCCGGCCGTGCACTTGAGGTCGCTGAGGCCGTTCTTGGCGATGCGCTCGTCGACCTTGACCGTGAACGCGAACTGGGCGACGACGACGATGAGGATGGCGAGGACGAGCAGGGTCAGGATGAGGGCGATGCCCCGCTCGCCACGTCGTCTCGTCACCGCTTCCGCTCCGCGCATGCTGGTGGTCCTTGGGACGGTCCCGGGGCCGCCCGGGTTCAGGGCTTCTCGCCCTTCGCGCCCGGGCCCCCGTCGCCCCGGGCGCGCCTCCGGTCGGCGAGCTTCTTCGCGAAGACCATGAGGTACTCCTCGAACGTGCCCCCGTCCCGCTCGCCCACGACCTTGCGCGCCTTCTCGACCGGGAACGCGACCAGGTCCCCGACCCTCAGCGACAGCGCCTTCAGGCGCGCGTCCCACTGGTACTTGCCCCCGTAGGCGCGCCTCAGCACCTCGCCGAGGAAGAAACCCGCCTTGAGGATCAGGCCGTCGTCGAAGGCCGCCCGGTTGTACCGGCAGACCCTGTCGAGGGTCCTGACGGCATCGAGGTCGTACGTGAGCTCGGCGTCGAAGCGCGCCTTCGCCTCCCTCAGGAACTCCGAAGCGAGGGCCGTCGCCTCGTCCACGTAGGGGTTGAGCGCCTTCTTCGCGAACGCCGGCAACCTCTTCCCGGGCGCCGCCATGGGCCAAGATTCTAACAGCCGGTCGCTGGGCGCGCAAGGAGTTGAAGGAGTTAGGCTAAGCGAGCGGGCCCTCGACCGGGAGGTCGAGGGCCCCGATCCCCTCGACGGCGCACCGCAACCGGTCGCCGGCGCGCAGGAAGACCGGCGGGTTCCGCGCGAACCCGACGCCGGCGGGCGTCCCGGTGAGGATGAGGTCGCCCGGCTCGAGCGGCGTGACGGCCGAGATGTAGGCGATGACGGCGTCGATCGAGAAGATGAGGTCGGCCGTCGTCCCCCGCTGCATCTCCTGGCCGTTCAGGTGGGTCGTGAGCGCGACGCCGGCCGGGGCGAACGTCCCCTCGAGGGCCACGAACGGGCCGACCGGGCAGAAGGTCGGGTAGCTCTTCCCCCGGTAGAACTGCTTGTCGCCGTACTGCGCCTCGCGGTCCGAGACGTCGATCGCGACCGTGTAGCCGAGGAGGTGCTCGCGCGCCCGCTCGGCCGGGATCCGGAAGCCCGCCCGGCCGACGACGAGGCCGAGCTCGACCTCGTAGTCGACCTTCTCCGCGCCCCGGTACGGCAGGCGGATCGGGTCCTCGGGGCCGGAGACCGCCGTCCGCGCCTTCGCGAAGAGCATCGGCCGCTCGGGGAGCGCCCGCCCCGTCTCGGCCGCGTGGTCGCGGTAGTTCAAGCCGACGGCCGTGACCTTCGGGGGTCCCGGCACGGGGGCGAGCAGGCGGACGTCCGCCCGGGCCAGGGTCGGGGCGTCGCCCGGCGCGGCCGCGAGGTCGCGGAGGCGGGCGGCGAGGTCGTCGAGCGGGATGCGCTCGATCAGGGCCCGGAGGTCGCCCGGCCGGCCGCCGTTGCCGCCGCCGCCGGCCCCGCCGAGCGGCAGGGTGAGGTCCACGATCCGGTCGCCGGCGACGAGGCCGGCGCGCGGCTCGGCGCCTGAGGCCACGAACGTGCAGAGGAGGATCGGGGGCCCGTCGCTCACGAGCCGCGCGGCCCGGCCCCGGTCGCGCCCGGGCCGAAGTGCTTGTCGACGAAGGCCTTGGCCTCGTCGTAGGAGGCGAGCCGGTAGTACTCCTGCAGGAGCTCCGGCCGCTCCCGCGCGAGCCGCTCCTTGAAGGGCTCGATGAGCGCCTCGCGCCGCTGGTAGTCGAGGAGCTTCTGCCCGAAGACCTCGAAGCGCCGCTCCTCGGGCGTCGCGAGGTAGCGCGAGACCTCCTCGGGCGTCATGTAGTCGCGGAAGCGCTGGAGCCAGTAATCCATGCGCCGGGCCGGGGTCCCGGTGCCGTTCTCGCCCGGGCCGCTGCCGAGGAGCTGGCCGTTCCCGTTCGCGCCCGCGCCCGCGCCCGTCCCCGGGCCCGCGCCCGGCGCGGCTCCGGGGCCGCCGCCGGGCGGCGTGGCCGTCGCCCCCGTCCCCCCGCCCGGCTCGCCCCCGCCGCCCGGCGCCCCGGGCGCCGCCGGCCTCGGGGCGCCGCCCGGGCCGGGCGCGACCGCCGCGCCCGGGACGGGCTCGGTCGAGACGCCCGCCGGCGCGGTCTTCGGCCGATCGGGCGTCGGCCGCGCGGCGTCGCCGTTGCAGCCGGCGCCGGCGCCCACGGCGACGGCCGCGACCGCCGCCGCGATGAGCCCGGTCGGGCACCTCGGTGCCCGGATGTCCTTCCATCGGGTCGGGAGCATGTCGAAAGCCTTCTTCCTCAACCTATACGATGGCGTCCCGTTCTGCGAGAGGCCCCTTGGCGGGCCGCCCGTCGTTCGTGTAGGATGCGCCTCCCCATGCGCGGGTTCAGCTTCGTCCTCGGCCTCGTCGCCGGCGCGTTCGTCATCCTCATCGCCCAGAACCTGCTCGGGCTCGCGCGCCCCCGGATGGGGCCCCCGCCCCCCGCTCCGGCCCCCGAGACGGGCGGCCCGGGGACGGGCGGCGGCGGGGGCGGTCGCGGCGCGATCGTCGACGCCTCGCCCGAGCGCCTGGCCCGGATCCGGGCGGAGCTCGAGGCGTCGCTCCGCGATGTCCAGGGCAAGAACCTGGACCCGGTCGCCGTCGCCCTCGACGAGGCCCGCTTCGACGGCGACTGGGGCAAGGTCGACGCGGTCGCCCGCCTCGTCCGCGAGCACGGCGCCGCCTGGGTGACGCCCGACGTCGCCCCGCCGCCGGTGCCCGTCGCGGTGCAGGAGCAGGAGAAGAGCCTGCCCGTGCTCGCCCGCGAGCTCGAGCGGCGGCGCGAGCAGCTCGAGCGCGCCTCGCGGCGGAACGAGGCGACGGACCTCCTCGGGCGGACGGACGCCGAGAGCGTCGCCCGGCTGGTGCAGCTCTTCGAGCAGCCCCCGGCGCCGATCGTCCGCCACGACGCGGCCGACGGGCTCGCCCGGAGCGGCGACGAGCGGGCGATCGCGGCGCTGACGGCCGCGCTCCGCGACCGCGACGAGGGAAAGCGCCGCGTCGCGGCGGCGGCCCTCGCCCGCGCGGGCTACCTCCAGGGCGCGGCGGCGCTGGCCGAGATCGCCCGGCGCGATCCCGACCCGGCGAAGCGCGGGCTCGCCGTCCGGGACCTGGCCCAGTTCGACGCCGTCGTCCGCGGCGACGACCACCTGGCCCTCCGCGCCATCGTCGAGGTGGCCCGCGAGGACACCGACCCCGAGGTGCGCGGGAAGGCCGTCCGGACGCTCGCGCCCGTCGACCTCGCCGCCTCCCGCCCGGCGCTCCTGGCCGTCGTCGACGCCCTCGACGACGGCGACGCCAGGGTGCGCGGCCTCGCCGTCGCCACGCTCCGGGCGAACGCGACCCAGTTCGGCCCGGCGCCCGGCGCGCTCGAGGCCGTCGAGGCGGCCCTGCCCCGTGAGGCCGCGGTCGACAACCGCCTCGGCCTCCTCGAGCTGCTCGGCCTGCTCGGCGACGAGGACACGCTCCGCGCCCTCGACGCGTTCGCGGCGACGGCCGAGGGCCGGGCCGTCGCCAAGGAGATCGAGGCCGCGCGCGCCGCCCTCCGCGACCGTCTGGGCCTGAAGTAGCCGTGGCCCAGGGGCTCACCTGCGACCGCTGCGGCAAGGCGCTCCTCGTCGACGAGCCGCTCCGCTACGTCGTCAAGGTCGAGGTCTACGCCGCCTACGACCCGCTCGAGGTCACGCGCCGCGAGATCGAGGGCCGCGACCTGGACCGCGAGATCCAGCGCCTCCTGCGCGAGATCGCGGACCGCGACGCCCGGGAGCTCGAGAGGGAGGTCTACGAGCGGCGCGACCTGGACCTCTGTCCCTCGTGTCGCCAGGGCTTCCTCGATGCCCTGGCGCCGCCGGCGGCGCCGGCCGGCTAGGTCGCCCGGGTCAGAGCGCCCCGAGCCAGGCGCGGAGCGCCCGCGTCAGGGCCCGCGACGCCTTCATGAAGCGGAGGGCGAGGCCCGGGACGGCGAGGAGGATCCCCGGGCGGCGGGCGACCACGTGGATGAAGGGCTCCGTGCCGAGGCCGGCGGCGTTCGGCAGGGCCTCGTCGACCGTGTCGAAGACGCTGTAGAGGGCGGCGAACGGCGTCCCGCGCGCGCGCGAGGCGAGCGCGAGGGGGTGCCCCTCCATCTCGCAGGCGATGGCCCCCGAGTGCTCGAAGAGGGAGCGCTTGGCCCCCGGGCTGGCGATGACGTTGACGGTGACGCACGGCCCCTCGACGAGGGCAACCCCGGCCTCGCGCGCCGCGCGCCGCACGGACTCGAGGAGGGCCGGGTCGGCGCGGACGACCTCGGCCGCGGGCTCGTTCAGGAGCGGCTCCCCGAGGACGAGCTGGCCCGTCCCGATCCCGTCCCGGCACGCCCCGCAGAAGCCGACCGAGAGCACGCGGGCCGGCGGGAACTCGCGGGCGGCCCGCTCGAAGGCGGCGAGCGCCCGCGCCCGCCCGATCCCGGTCGCGGCAACGACGACGGTCGACGGCCCCCGCGGCCCCTCGACGAGGCCGACGTCGAGCCGGAGCCCGTCCAGGTGAAGGGTCTTCCGGCTCGAGAGCGCGCGGCGGACGCCGGCGACCTCGTTCGGGAGCGCGCCCAGGATGAGCGTCGCCCCGCCCCCCGCCTCCTCCTTCGGCCCCACCTCCACGGTCGCCGCCCCGGTCGCGGCTCCGCCGTCGGCTAGCCGAAGAAGTTCCATTTCATCAGGCGCAGGGTGTCGCGGAAGTCGGAGTTCATGACGACGGTCGGCTCGAAGCCGCAGTGCATGGCGCAGTTCGTGCAGCGGGGGTCGCCGCTGTGGACGCCGTAGCGCTGCCACCGGGTCGAGTCGACCATCTCCTGGAAGCTCTTGTAGTGAGCGTCCGTGATGAGGTAGCAGGGGCCCTTCCAGCCCTGCGGGTTCACGACCGGGTTGCCCCAGGGCGTGCACTCCATGCCCGGGCGCTTGCCCTGGAGGAAGTCGACGTAGATCGGCGTCGACCAGAGCGGGTACTTCTTCGCCAGCCGGTCGAGCGTCCTGAACTTCTCGGCGATCTCGCCCCGGTCCATGCAGTTCGCGGCCGCCGGCGAGTCGAGGGCCGTGTACTTGAACGCCGGCGCCAGGAGGAAGCCGTCGACCCCGACGCCCGTCAGGTACTCGCACATGTCCTCGAGCTCCTGGACCGGCGTGTACTTGAAGACCGTCGTGTTGGTGACGATCCGGAACCCCTTCGCCTTCGCGATCTTGATCCCCTCGATCGCCTTCTTGAAGACGCCCTGGCGCGAGACGGCGCGGTCGTGCGTCTCCTCGAGGCCGTCGATGTGGACGTTGAAGGTGATGAAGGGCGTGCGCTTGAGCTTCGGGACCACGCGGTGGAGGAGGAGGGCGTTCGTGCAGCAGTTGATGAACTTCCGCCGCTTCACGATCCCGTGGAGGATCTCGACGATCTGCGGGTGGATCAGGGGCTCGCCGCCGGTCACGGTCACGACCGGCGTGTCGACCTCGTCGACCGCCTTCATGCACTGCTCGTAGGACATGTACTCGTCGATCGTCTCCTCGTACTCGAGGATCCGGCCGCAGCCCTCGCAGGCGAGGTTGCACTTGTGCAGCGGCTCGAGCATGAGGACAATCGGGAACTTCGTCCTTCCCTGAAGCCTCATGCGGACGAGGTACCGCATGATGTTGAAGTTCATCAGCCAGGGAAACCGCATCCGGCGCCCCCCCTTTCAAAGCCGCCGCCGCATCGCCCCGCGCAAACCCCGCCGCGAGATGATTTCGGGGGACGATAGGAGACGGGGGGCCGGCTGTCAAGCTCTAAGTTGCCGTCCGACCGGGGGCTCGCTCGCCGGGCCGCCGAGCAGGCGAAGCACCGCCGGGAGGAGGGTGAGGCAGGCGAAGAGGCAAGACGCCATCCCGAGGGCGAGCGTCGTTCCCATGGTCGAGAGGCCGACGTGGCTCGAGAGCCCGAGCGAGCCGAACCCGACGATCGACGCCATCGCGGAGAGCGTGCAGGCCGCGGCCACGCCGCCCGCGCACGCGTCGATCGCCCGGGCCGTCCCGGCGGCGCTCCGGCCGCGGACGGCGACCTCCTCGAGGTAGCCGTGGACGAAGTAGATGCCGAGGTCGATGCCGACGCCGACGACGAGCGGGAGGGCGATCAGGTTCGCCGGGTTGAGCGGGATGTCGAGGGCGGCGAGCGCGCCCGCCGCCCACGTCCCGCCGGCGACGAGCGGGATGAGGGCGAGGGCCGTCGCCTTCAGGCTCCGGAAGTCGGCGAGGAGCATGACGAGGACGGCGACGACGGCGGCGATCCCGGCCTTCGCGTAGCCGCCCTTTATGAGCCCGATCATGTCGTGGAGGAAGAGCGGGTGGCCGCTCGCCCAGGGCGCGACCGAGCGGACGTCCTTCACGAACGGCTCGAGGACGACGGGGTCGTACGACTCGAGGTGCTTCTGGGGGGCGATGTAGACGAGGTGCTTGCCCGTGCGCCCGACGAAGCGCTCCCGGAAGAGCGGCGGCAGGTCCGCGACCCCGTAGGGCCGGGCGAGCGTCGCCCGCTGGAGGAAGTCGAGCTTGCGCTCGAGGTCGGCGAGGATGGCCGTCTCGAAGGCGGCGAGGCGTCCGGCGAGCGCGTTCCGGTCGAGCTTCCGCGCCGTCTCGCCGGCCCGCTCGAGGTCGGCGCCGACGTCCTCGAGGAACCGGACGTCCTCGGCCCGCCCGGCCGAGAAGGCGAGCTCGGCGGCGTGCTCGAGGGCCGAGCGGAGCCGGGCCGTCTCGGCGAGGGCGGCGTCGGGGTCGCGGCCGGCGGGCGAGCTCCCGGGCGAGGGGGCCCGGAGACGGGGGATCTGCCCCGCGACCTCGCGGAGGCGGAGGTGGCGCGCCTCCTGGTCGGCCGCCCGCGGCACGAGGTCGGCGGCCGTGTGGACCTCGAGCACGGTCTTGAGCTCGCCCCGGGCCTGGCGCTCGCGGATGAGCGCGGCGAGCGCGCGCGCGTCCTCGAGGTCGTGGACGACGACGGCGGCGAACTCGGTCGAGAAGGGGGCCCTCGAGAGGAAGACCTTGAGCTGGCGCGCCGACTCCGTCCCCTCGACCTGGAGGTTCATGATGTCGCCGTCGAAGCGGAGCCCGCGCCAGGCGGCGAAGGCCGCGAGCCCCGAGAGGGCGAGGCCGATGAGGACCGTCGGCAGGGGCCGGCGGGACGTGCTCGCGATCGCCCGCGAGAGGGCCGCCGCCGGGATGGGCCCGCCGCCGCCGCGGCCCTCGAGGCAGACGAGGGCGGGGAGGAGGCAGAGCATCGAGAAGAGGGCGGCGACGAGGCCGATCGCGGTCGCGAGGCCGAGCTCGGCGAAGCCCTTGAACTCGTGGCGCATGACGATGAAGGTCGCGAGGAAGGCGGCGACCGAGGTCAGGCAGCCGGTCAGGATCCCGCGTCGCGTCCCGATGAGGGCCTGGAGCGTCGCCTCGTGCGGGAGCCGGCGCGACAGCTCCTCCTGGTGGCGCTCGAGGAAGACGATCCCGTACTCGATCCCGAGCCCGGCGAGGATCGTGGCGAAGGCCATCGAGAGCAGGTTCAGGTGGCCGATGAACAGCATCGCCGCCCCGAACGTGATCCCGACGGCGACGAGGAGGGCGAGGAGGGCGAGGACGGTGCGGCGCGCCCGCCCGAACCCGAGGGTGAAGAGCAGGGCGACGCCGCCGAACGAGACGCACGAGGCGAGCAGGTTGTCGCGGCTCGTCGTCACCATCTCGTCGACGTTGAGCGCCGGCGGGCCCGTCATCCGCACCAGGACGTCGCCCACCGGGCCGCCCGCGGCCTCGCGCCGGACGTCGGCGGCGGTCGTGCGGGCGAGCGTCAGGAGGCCCTTCTGCCACTCGAAGTCGTTCGCGTCGCTCGCCGGGAAGACGATGACGAAGAGCAGCCAGCCGCCCCGGCCGTCCGGCGCCAGGTTGTAGAGGAACGGGTCGCGCGGCGGGAACCCCTGGGCCGGGTCGAGCGGCATCCGGTCGTCGACGGGCAGGGCGACGTCCAGGGGCGAGCGGGCCGGGCCGCCCCCGAGGGCCTCGTTCAGGTTCCGGCCGAGCCCCCGGAGGACCTCGCCGAGCGCCCGGTCGGCCGCCGTCGGGCTGGCGCTGCCGTCGCCCGCCTGCATCCGCGCCTCGAGCTGCGCGCGGATCGTGGCGATGAGGCGCGCGTACGAGGGGTCGCGGGCGAGGTCGGCGGCGACCGGCCGGTAGACGTGGACGGCCTCGACGAAGGCGTCGAAGACCTCGGGCGGCAGGAGGTAGAGGGCGCGATCGAGCGGGAACGAGAGGTCGCGCCCGTAGAAGACGCTGCGGACGTAATCCTTGCGCGCCTCGAGGCGCGGCGCGAGGCGGCGCGCGAACTCGCGGAGCGCGTCCGGCTCGCCGTGCTCGAGGACGAGGACGAGGGCCTCGGGCGTCCCGAACTCGTGGACGAGGTCGAGCCAGGCGCGGCTCTGCGGGTGCTCCTCCGAGACGAGCGCCTGCGTGCCCGTCTCGACCTTGAAGTGACGGACCGCGTAGGCGGCGGCGATCCCGGCGAGCGCGAGCCCGAGGATGGCCACCGTTCCCGGGCGGCGGACGACGAGCCCGTGCAGGCGCCCCCGGCGTCCGTTCATCCCGACAGGTCCCCTCCGTGCGGCCGTCTACCGGCGATCGTCGCCGGGGTGCTCGAGGTAGTAGCGGCGGCGCGGCTTCTCGACCTTCTCGACGTGGAGGACGATCGGCTCCGCGACCACGCCGTCGTCCTTGCCGCCCGCGACCGGGCCCCAGAGCTCCGAGTTCGTGACCGTCGCGTAGAGCGCGACGAGCACGGGCGTCGGGTCGTTCTTCGCGCGCCGCTCCTCGAGCTCGCGCAGGAGCGCGACGCCCTCGGTGTCGCTCATCGGGATCGCGCAGCGGAAGTGGTAGGTGTCGAAGCGGAGGTGCGGCTCGACCGAGTCGGCGAACGAGTTCGACTCCTCGGGGTAGATGTGGGTGACCTCGTCGATGACCTTCACCTTCGTCCCGGGCTTCGCCTCGAGCTGGCGGGCGAGGTCGTGGGCGTCGAAGTACTGGTAGGCGAAGGAGGCCGCCGCCGGGGCGAGCACGAGCGCCGCGACCGCGAGGCCGAGCCAGGAACGCCGGATGGACGACGCGAGCATGCGGAACCTCCGTTTGGTGCTCGATTCCCCGGTGGGGCGTATCGTAACCGGCTGCGCCGACTTGTCAACCCGCTGCCGGCTGCTATGATGCGTCCGCCATGGCCGACCCGGGCTCGCGCGAGGAGGACGAAGCGCTCGTCAGCCAGGCCCTCGACGGCCGGACCGGGGCGTTCGAGACCCTCTTCACCAAGTACCGCGAGAAGGTCTACCGCGTCGTCTACGGCTACGTCTACGACAAGGACGACGCCCTCGACATCGCCCAGGACGCCTTCATCAAGGCCTTCAAGAACCTCGCCTCCTTCAGGGGCCACTCGGGGTTCTACACCTGGCTCACGCAGATCGCGATCAACCTCGCCATCGACTTCCGGCGCAAGCGCAAGCGCCAGAAGATCGTCACCCTCGAGGACTACATGGAGGACCCGCGCGAGAAGATCGGGGGGGCGACGCAGCCGCCCGAGCCGTCGGAGAAGCTCGCGGAGAAGGAGCTCAGGGAGCGGTACTTCGACGCGCTCGAGCGGCTGTCGGAGAAGCACCGGACCGTGTTCCTCCTGCACACGGTCGAGGGCATGCCGTACAAGGAGATCGCCGACACGCTCGGGATCTCGATCGGCACCGTCATGTCCCGGCTGCACTACGCCCGCAAGCACCTGCAGGAGCTGCTCGGCGACGTGATCCGCTGACGCGCCGAGGACGGGCACGACAGGCCCCCGGGCACGGGCACGGGAGCAACCCCATCCGCCACCTCGAGGCCTCGCCCGACGTTTCTTGAACGGGTTCGGCGGGGGCAGTATCATGCACCGGTTCCGAGGAGGGCTTGGCGCCGCGTGTTCTGCGCCTTTTGCGGCACGGAGAACGTCGACGAGGCCCGGTTCTGCATCGGTTGCCGGGCGGAGCTCGCGACGCAGCGGACGCCCGGCACGCGGACCCCCGCCGCGCGCGCGGCGGCCGCCCAGGCGCCGACGCTCCCGCTCCGGTCGCCGGCCGGGCTGCCGTCGCCGCCGCCGTACCCTTCCCCGCCGCTCGCGTCCCCGTTCCCGGCGCCCGGCCCGCGCGCCGCCCTGAGCCTCGGCGAGCGCGCGACCGGCGCGGATGCCGGCGCCGGCTTGGCGGGGGCCACGGCCGCGCCCGACCACGCGATCCGGGAGCTGAAGCCGGGAGCGGTCCTCGCCGACCGCTACGAGGTCGGGGACCTCCTCGGTTTGGGCGGAATGGGCGCGGTCTACGGGGTGCGGGACCGGCTCCGCGACGTGGACGTCGCCCTGAAGGTCATGCTCCCCTCGCTCGTCGCCGGCGACACGGCCCTCAAGCGCTTCCGCCAGGAGGCCGAGGTCGCGCTGCGCCTCAGCCACCCGGGGATCGTCCGCGTCTTCGACGTCGGCGAGGACCGCGGGCGCGGGCTCCGCTTCTACACGATGGAGCTCCTCGAAGGGCCGACGCTCCGCGGCTGGCTCGAGGAGCGGCGGCGCCGGGGCGAGCCGCCGTCGGTCGGCGAGGCGCTCGACATCGTGCGCCAGCTCCTCGAGGCCCTCGACTACGCCCACCGCGTCACCGTCCACCGGGACCTGAAGCCCGAGAACGTCGCCTTCCTTCCCGACGGGACGGTCAAGATCCTCGACTTCGGGATCGCCAAGCTGGCCTCGCCCTCGGCCCTCACGGCCGCCCAGGCCGTGCTCGGGACCGCGTACTACATGGCCCCCGAGCAGCAGCGCGACCCGGGCGCCGTCGACCGGCGGGCCGACATCTTCAGCGTCGCCGTCATCCTCTACGAGCTGCTCACCCTCGAGCTGCCGGTCGGGCGGTTCCAGTCGCCGAGCGAGGTCCGGCGGAGCCTCCCGCCCGAGCTCGACGCCGTCGTCCTCCGCGGCCTCGAGTCGCGCCCCGAGAAGCGCTACGGGTCGGCGGCCGAGCTCCTGGAGGAGGTCCGGCGCGGCCTCGGGCACGCGAAGACGGCGGTCGTCGCCGGCGGGTTCGAGACCGTCGCCGGGCCGCGGAAGGCCCCCGCGGCCGGGCCGTCGCCGGCGCCGGAGCGCGAGCCCGGGCCGAGCCCCGGGCGCGAGCCCGAGCCCGAGCCCGAGCCCGAGCCCGAGACGGCGGGCGCCGCGGCCTTCGCCCCCGCGTCGCCGGCCCCGCGCGTGCCCGCCCCGCGTCTGCGCGCCTCCGTCGTGGCGGGCACGCTCGTCGTCGGCCTGCTCGTCTTCGCGGTCGCCCTCGCCGCGGCGCAGAGGCAGGCGCGCTCGGAGCGGGGCGGGGCGAAGGGGAAGGGAGCGGCGGCCAGGACGGCGCCGACGCCCGCGCCGGCGACCGATCCGGGGCCGGGCCCGGAACCGAGCGCGGGAGAGGAGGAGGCGCCCATCTCGGCGACGGGCGCCCCTCCCGCCGTCGAGACGCCCGGTCCGCTCGCCGGCGCGCCGGCGCCGTCCGGCGCCGAGCCCGGGGAGCCCGGCGAGCGCGCGGGGCCGCCGCTCCCGCTCGCGGTCCCGGGCGTCGTCTCGCGGGCGGGCCCGGCCGCCGGGGCCTTCGAGCCGGCGGGCGAGCGCGACGGCGCCGCCCTCGTCTTCGTGCCTCCGGGCGGCGGCGTCGACCACGGCTTCTACATCGACCGCGACCCCGTGACGGTCGGCCGGTTCCGCCGCTTCGTCGAGGCCATCGGCCGGGTGGTGCCCGACGGGGCCCTGCCGGCCGACGACGCCGCGCCCGTCGTCTCCATCACCTGGACCGAGGCGCGGGCTTACGCCGGCTGGGCCGGGCGGCGCCTGCCGACGGAGGCCGAGTGGGATCGGGCGTCGCGGATGGGCCTCCTCGCGCCGCGATCCGAGTGGGAGTGGGCGCTCCCGGCCGAGCCGCCGCCCCCGCTGCCGCCGTCCGGGTCGGGCGCGATCCCGGACGACGTCCACGGCCTCATCGTCGCCCCCCGCCCCGACGGCGCCGGGGCGCGGCACGCGCTCCGCTCGGCCTCCGCCCGCGACGCCGCCGTCGGCTTCCGCTGCGCCGTCTCGACGGGCGAGGGCCCGCCCCCGCCCGCGGCCGCCCTGGCGCGGGACCGCGCGCGGAGCGACCTCGAGGACCTCGAGCGCGAGCTGGCCTTGGCGCTGGAGGCCCAGGAGGAGGCTTCGGCCGAGAGGCGCCCGCGCGGAGTCCTGCGCGGGATGCAGAAGGCCGCGCTCCGGAACCTCAAGGTCGAGGTCGAGTCGGTCGGGCGGCGGGTCGCGGCCCTCGGCGACCCCGGCCGGCTCGTCGACCTCCACCGCTCGGGCGAGGCCGCCTGGCTCCTCCACGACCTCGGCCGCCTGGCCGAGGCGGTCCGCCGGCACGAGAGGGTCCTCGCGCCGGCCCCGGGGGGACCGGCGCGCCCGCCGCGGCCGCCGCCCGAGGGGAGGCCGCGCGGCCGATGAAGGTCGCCCCCTCGCTCCCCGCGGGCGCCGTCTTCGCCAACAAGTACCGGGTCGAGAAGGTCCTGGGCGGCGGCGGCTTCGGCGAGGTCTACCTGGTCGAGCACCTGCGCGTCCCGAGCCGGTACGCCCTGAAGATCCTCTACCCGCACCTGTCGTCGGTCCCGGGCTTCCGCGAGCGCTTCTTCCGCGAGGTGCGCGCGACGCAGCGGATCGTCCACCCGAACGCCGTGCCCGTGCGCGACTGCGACGTGACGGACGAGGGCTTCTGCTACTACACCATGGACTTCATCGAGGGCGAGTCGCTGGGCGAGATCGTGCGGCGGCGCGGGCCGATCTCCTGGCGGCGGGCGCTCTCGGTCCTGCGCCAGGTGCTGGACGCGCTCGGCGCCGCCCACCGCCTCGGGATCGTCCACCGCGACGTCAAGCCCGAGAACATCCTCCTCGAGAAGACGTCGGGCGGCGAGCGGGCGCGGGTCCTCGACTTCGGGATCGCGAAGCTGACCGAGCACGACCCGGCGAGCCCGACCCTCACGGGCCACGACATCATCGGCACCTTCCAGTACATGCCGCCCGAGCAGGCGTTCGGGAAGGGCGTGGACGGGCGGTCGGACATCTACGCCATCGGCGTCGTCATCCACCGCCTCGTCACCGGCGAGCTGCCCTTCAAGGGGCCGAACCCGCAGGCCTTCGCCTTCCAGCACCTGGCCGAGCCGCCGCCCCCGCTCCGCAAGGTGCGGCCGGACCTGGACCTCCCGGGTGAGCTCGAGGCCCTCGTCCTCACGGCGCTCGGGAAGCAGAAGGAGGACCGCTACCCGACCGCCGAGGCCATGGTCGCGGCGATCGACGCCGTGCTCCGCCTCCCCGAGGCCGACACGGTGCTGACGCCGGGGGCGGGCGGGCTCTCGACGCCGGCGCCCGAGAAGGCGCGGAACGGCTCGGCCAAGGTCCCGGGGCCGGCGCCCGGGACGCCCGGGCGGCGGCCGTCCCTGCCCGGGACGGGGGGATCGGGCGAGCGCGAGGCCGTGCCGTCGCCGCTCGCGGGGGGCGGCGGGACGGGCAGCCTTACCCGGGCCGTCCTCCGCGTCTCCGGCGCGCTGCCGGAGGGCCGGATCTTCGTCTTCGCCGGCGAGCGGCTGCGGATCGGGCGGGCGCGCGGGAACGAGGTCGTGCTCCGGTTGCTCCCGTGCCGGAGCGAGGTCGAGGACCCCGAGAACTGGCGGCTCTCGGAGGAGGTCTCGCGCGTCCACGTCCAGCTCGAGGCGGGCGACGCCGGGCGGCTCACCGCGACCGACCGGAGCTCGCGCGGGACGTGGCTCGAGACGCGCTCGGCCGGCGGCGGCCCGCCGTCGGGGCCGGCTCCGGGCGTGCCGCCGACGGCCCGGCGGCTTCCGGCCGGCCGCCCCGAGGCGATCGACGACCGCTTCGCCCTCGCGCTCGCGCGGGCCCTCGTCCTCGAGGGGACGTGCCTCCGGGGCGTGGACGGCGGGATCGACGCCGTCATCGTGCGCCGGCCGAAGAACGCCCCGCACCACGTCTACGCGCTCGTGCCGCGGCGGCTCGACCTCGGGCTCGCCTTCCCGGACCCGGCGGCGCCGCCCCTGGACCTCTCGGCCGCGGTCGGCGTCCGGCTCGTCCGCACGGCCGACGGCTTCGCGGTCGAGCGGGCCGGCTTCGCGCCCCCCGCCGCCTTCGACGGGGCGGCCCTCGAGGCCGATGCGGCCGCCCTCCTCGAGCGGGGCGTCGGCCTCGCGCTCGGGCCCCCCGAGGCACCGTTCGCGACCCTCGCGTTCGATGCGGCGTCGGACGAGGACCAGCTCGTGCTGTAGGCCTTTCGTGGACGACGGGTCGCCGATCGCGGCGCCGTCGGCCGCCGCCCGAGCGGGTCCCGGCGCGGCCCTACTTCACCTCGCCCGTGAGGACCGAGCGGATGGCGCGGATCTCGGCCTCGGCGTCGCGCGCCTCGTCCGCGGCCCCGGTGCGGCGCGCCAGCGCGAGCGCCGCCTCGAGGTGGGCGACGGCCGCCCTGAGGCGGCCGAGGCGGCGGGCGACGCGCGCGGCCCGCGCGTGGTAGGCGAGGGCGGCGCCGGCGTCGCCCGACCCCTCGGCGACGCGCGCGAGGGCCTCGAGGTCCTGGAGGATGGCCGGCGGGTCGCGGCGCCGGCGGTCGATCTCGAGGGCGCGCTCGAGCGCCTCGCGGGCGAGCGCCGGCTCCTTCCGGGCGGCGTGGGTCTCGCCCAGGGCGGCGAGCGCGGCGGCGAGCGCGGCCTCGTCCTCGGCGTCCTCGGCCTGGGCCCGGGCGCGCCCGATCTCGACGGCGGCCTCGTCGACCTTGCCCTCGGCCCTCAGCACGGCGGCGAGCCCGAGGCGGGCGCGGGCGGCGCCCGAGCCCTGATCGAGCGACTCGTGGAGCGCGAGGGCGGCCGCGAACGCGTCGCGCGCCTCCTTCGCCCGGCCGCGGGCGAGGAGGAGCGCCCCGCGGTTCGTCTGGGCCCGGGCCTCGCCCTCCGGGTTCGGGACCTGGCGGTGGAGCCGGAGAGCGCGGTCGTACGCGGCTGCGGCCTCGTCGAGGCGGCCGCCGGCCTCCGCCACCGCCCCCTGGTTGCTGAAGGCCTCGGCCTGGCCGCGGACGTCGTCCAGCAGCTCGGCCTGGACGAGCGCCCGCGAGACCGCCTCCTCGGCCCCCACCAGGTCTCCGGCGGCGAGCCGGCGCATGCCCTCGGCGTTCAGCTCGCCCGCGGGCCCGGGCGGCGGCGCGTCCTTCGGGCCGAAGCAGCCGGCCAGCGCCATCGCCAGGAGCCCGGCCGTCGCCGCTCCCGTCCGCTCCAAGCCCCACCCCCTCCCGCCCCGCCGCCCTGGCATCATACGACCAGGTCCGACATCCCCGGGCGGCGGCCGATCGCTCCCGCTCCCGTCACGGCCGCCCCGCGCCCGAGCCGGGGCGCGCCGGCTCCGGCGGCCCCCCGCGCGGCACGGCCTCGGCCTCCCGCGGCGGCGCCGCGACCGGGTCGAGGTTGCCCCGGATGAGGATGTTCCGCTTGAGCGAGTCGATCACCCGGTTCGCCTCGGCGAGCGCCCGGTCGCTCTTGCGCACGATCTCGGGGAGGCCGTCGGTCGCCATCCGGATGTTGTGGACGATGGCCTCGGCCTCGCCGAGGGCCTTCGTCACCGTGGCCACGAGGGCCATGACGTCGGCGAGCAGGGCGTCGAGCGTCTTCAGCGTGTCGCTCGCCTGGTGGACGGCCGCGTCGACCTCGGTCAGGACGTCGTGGGCCCTGGGCTTCACCTCCGCCGAGACCGCGCGCAGGTCCTCGGACACGGCCTTCAGGTTGGCCGTGAGGTCGCGCGCGTCCGCGACCATCTGCTGGACCGACCGGGCCATCTCCTCGTCGTGGAGCAGCTTCCCGACCGTGCCGCGCCCCTTCGCGAGCGGCTCGGTCGTCGCGCGCACGTTCTCGATGATCGCCTTCACGTCCTCGAGCGTCGAGATCACCTGGTCCTTCACCGCCCCGATGTCGTCCTTCACCCCCGCGAGCTTGTCGAGCACCGACGGCGGCACCGTCGCGTCGAGGTAGACCTCGTCCGGAAAGCTCTTCAGCGAGTAGCGCTCCTCCGGGTGGGCCGCGGTGATGTTGATCTTCGGCGAGCCGATCGGCGGGCGGTCGACGATGACGGCCGAGCCGCGCGCGTCGCCGACCTCGCGCGCCGGCTTGCCGACGTGCTGCTTGAACCGGCCCTCGACCCGGATCGTCAGGATGACGCGCCCGTCGTCGGCGAGGGCGACGTCGCTCACCGAGCCGGCCTCGACCTCGTTGATGAGCACCGACGCGCCCGGCTTCAGCTCGTAGCCGCGGTCGACGATCGTCTTCACGACGAGCGGCTTCTCGAACTCGAAGAGCTGGCGCCGCTGGGCCGTGACGAAGAGCGCCGCCGCCAGCAGCGCCAGGATGAGGGTCACGAAGACCCCGACGACCTTCTCGATCCACGTCAGCGGCGTCGTCATTCTAGGCGCTCACTTTCTTGCGCTCGAGCTCGTCGGCGAGCTTCGCCATGGCCTCCGGCTCGCCCTCGGCCAGCACCTTCCCGTCGCCGAGGAGGAGCGTCCGCTCGGGGGCGAGCGGCCCGAAGTGGCCGTCGTGGTCGGCCTGGACGATCGTCATCGAGGCCCGCGCCCGGCGGCGCTCGAGGGCCGCCCGCACGCGCTCCTGCTCGGCCGGCGTCAGGTCGATGGCCGGCTCGTCCAGGAGCAGGAGCCGCGGCTCGAGGACGAGGGCGCGGGCGATGAGCGCCCGCTTCCGCACGGACTGGTTGGCGTCGCCCGGCCGCAGGGCGGCCTGCTTCTCGATCCCGAGCTCGGCGAGGAGCGACAGCACCCGCTCCCGCACCTCCGCCTCCGACGCGGGCCGGTGGTAGTGGATCGGGAGGGCGACGTTGGCGAAGAGCGGCTGGTTCGCGAGCAGGGCGCGCCGCTCGAAGCCGAAGCCCGTCGCGACGCGGTGGGCCTGGAGCTCGCGGTAGTCGAGGCCCGCGAGCGCCCGGCCGTCGGCCCGCACCTCGCCGCGGTCGGGGGCGACGACGCCGGCGAGGAGCCGGAGGAGGGTCGTCTTGCCGCCGCCGACGGGGGCGACGAGGGCGACCGAGCCCCCGCTCTCGATCTCGAACGAGACGCCGGCGAGCTGCGCCCCGCCGGGCCCGGCCTTGAAGACGTCGCGGACGGAGAGGTTCACGGGCGTGGGCTCACAGGACCGCGTAGACCGACACGAGCGCGTTGACCGTGAAGCAGACGAGGAGCGACGTGACCACGCTCCGGACGCTCGCCTTCGGGACCTCGGTCGTCGCCTGCCCGGCCGCGAGCCCGTGGTGGCAGCTCGAGAGCGCGATCGTCGCCCCGAAGAGCGTCGACTTGAAGACCGCGTAGCCGATCGTCTCGACCGAGAGCGCCGACAGGACCTGGGAGAGCCGGAGCGTGAGCGAGACGAGCTCGGTCAGGCTGCCGACGAAGTACCCGCCGAGGATGGCGACCGCGTCGAAGAAGACCGAGAGGCAGACGGCCGCGACCGTCACCCCGACGAGGCGCGGGAAGACGATGAAGTAGTCGAGGTTGACGCCGAGCGCGTCGAGGGCCTCGACCTCGAGGTTGCCCTTCATGGTCGCGAGCTCGGTCGCGATCGCCGTCCCCGTGCGGCCGATGAGGACGAGGGCGATGATGAGCGGCGCGATCTCGCGGACGAGCGAGACGACGATGACGTCGGGGACGTAGTAGATGAGCCCGTAGCGGGGCAGGATCTGGTCGGCCTCGACCGTGACCACGAACCCGAAGAGGAGCGCGGTCGCGAGGAAGAGCGGCAGGGGCTGGACGGCCGTGAAGTAGATCTGGGAGGCGATGGTCTGGGCGATCACGCGCCGCCCCCGCCCGCGCTCGAGGACGAAACCCTTGAGCGCCCGGTAGGCGAGGAAGAGGATGCCGAGGACCGTGCCGACCCGGCCCTCGAACCAGTAGCCGAGGCGCGCCGTGCGATCCAGCATGGGTGGAGGACGGCGACGATACCATCCTCGGGCGAGCGGCGCAATTCGGCCGGAGCGCGCGCGAACCTTGACCGAACGGCCGCGAGCGGCTAGAATGGGCCCCTCCATGCGCCCCCTTCCGCTCGTCGACCGCTACGAGGGCGAGGCCTCGGCCGCCGCCGCGCCCGCCGCCGAACGCCCGCCGCCGCGCGCGGCGGGGCGCCGGCTCTACGTCGAGACGTTCGGCTGCCAGATGAACGTCCTCGACAGCGAGCTCGTCGTCGGGGCGCTCAGGCGCGAGGGCTACGAGCCGACCGAGGACCGCAAGCGCGCCGACCTCGTCCTCTTCAACACCTGCAGCGTCCGCGAGCACGCCGAGGACAAGGTCTGGTCGCGGCTCGGCGAGCTGAAGCCGCAGAAGCGGCGCAACCCGGACCTGGTGATCGCCGTCCTCGGCTGCATGGCCCAGGCCCACAAGGACGAGATCCTGAGGCGCGCGCCGCACGTCGACATCGTCTGCGGGACGCGCGACTTCCCGCGCCTCCCGCGGCTCGTCGAGGGGGTCGAGCGCGAGCGCGCGCCGGTCGTCGCCGCCGACCTCACGCACCCCGTCGACATCGAGCGCGACGTGACCGTGCGGGGCGACCGGCACTCGGCCTACGTCACCGTCATGTACGGCTGCGACTTCGCCTGCACCTACTGCATCGTCCCGCACACGCGCGGGGCCGAGGTCTCGCGGCCCGTCGCGGAGGTGAAGCGCGAGGTCGAGCGCCTCGCGGCCGACGGCGTCCGGGAGGTGACCCTCCTCGGGCAGACCGTCGATGGCTACGGGAAGGGGCTCCCCGGGCGGCCCGACCTGGGCGACCTCCTCGAGGCGATCCACGACACGCCGGGGCTCGAGCGGATCCGCTTCATCACGTCGCACCCCTCGCTCATGCGCGAGCCGATCCTCAGGCGGGTGGCCTCGCTCGACAAGGTCTGCGAGTACCTGCACATGCCGGCGCAGTCGGGCTCGGACGCGGTCCTCGCCCGCATGCGGCGCGGCTACACGGCCGCGCGCTACCGCGAGATCGTCGACCGGGCCCGGGCCTTCGTCCCCGACGTGGCGATCGCGAGCGACTTCATCGTCGGCTTCCCGGGCGAGACCGAGCGGGACTTCGAGGCGACGGCCCGCCTCGTCCGAGAGGTCGGCTTCTCGCAGGCGTACGTCTTCAAGTACTCGCCGCGCCCGTTCACCCCGGCGTACGAGGGGCTCGAGGACGACGTCCCCGAGGACGCGAAGCGCGAGCGTTGCACGGCCCTCCTCGCCGTCCAGGAGGAGGTCCAGGCGCGCCTCCACCGCGACCTTCGCGGCCGCCGCCTCGAGGTCCTGGTCGAGGGCCGGAGCAAGAACGACGCCCGCAAGCTCGCCGGCCGGACGCGTCAGAACCGGGTCTGCTGCTTCGAGGGCGACGACGCGCTCGTCGGCTCGACCGTCGCGGTCGAGGTCACGGGCTCGACCGCGCTCACGCTCTTCGGGACGCTCGTCGGGGCTGGTCCCCCTCCCTCCGGGAGAGGCTTCGGGTGAGGGCGGCCCCGACGTCGTGACGCGCCCCCTCGTCCTCGCCTCCACCTCGCGCTATCGCCGCGAGCTGCTCGAGCGCCTGGGTCTCCCGTTCGTCGCGGCCGCCCCGCGCTACGAGGAGGAGCAGGACCTCCCGCTCCCGCCCGATGGCCTCGTCATCGAGCTCGCGACGCGCAAGGCCAGGAGCCTCGCCGCCTTGCACCCCGAGGCGCGGATCGTCGGCTGCGACCAGGTCGTCTCGGTCGACGGCCGCATCCTCGGGAAGCCCGGGACGGAGGACGCCGCCGTCCGCCAGCTCCTCGCCATGGCCGGGCGCACGCACCGGCTGCTGACGGGGCTCGTCGTGCTCGAGCCGGCCACCGGGCGGCTCGAGACGGCGCTCGACGTCCACGAGGTCGCCGTCCGCCCGCTCGACGAGGCCCGGGCCCGCGCGTACGTGCGCCGCGACCGCCCCCTCGACTGCGCCGGGTCGCTCCGGGTCGAGTCGCTCGGGATCGCCCTCCTCGAGCGGCTGCGCGGCGACGACTACACGGCCGTCATCGGCCTCCCCCTGATCGCCCTGACGACCCTCCTCGCCCGCTTCGGGGTCCGTCCGATCGAGCCCTCGATGTAGGCTATTGATCCCCGGCCCCGACCCCGGTACAATCAAGGGTGGAGCCTTCCCTTGGAGGAGGCCGGAGAAAAAGACCCCGGGAAGCAGACATCCGTCCGCCTCTTCCGTGAACCCTCGACATCCCTCAGGTCAGCGGTCGTGCCGGCCCTAGAGAAGCCCAGGGTGCCTTCATCTCCGGCCCCGGCTCCGGGCCGCGCCGACCTGGACCGCCACTGGCTCGGGCGCGCCATCGAGCTCGCCGAGGCCGGACGCGGCCGCGTCGAGCCCAACCCCGTCGTCGGCGCCGTCGTCCTCGACCGCGAGGGGCGCAAGGCGGGCGAGGGCTGGCACGCGGCCTTCGGCGGCCCGCACGCCGAGGTCATCGCCCTCCGCGCGGCCGGCCCGCGGGCGCGCGGCGGGACGCTCTACGTGAGCCTCGAGCCGTGCGCCCACCAGGGGAAGACGCCGCCCTGCACCGGCGCCATCCTCGAGGCCGGCGTGGCGCGCGTCGTCGCCGCCCTGGCGGACCCGAACCCGGTCGCCGGCGGCGGCGCGGCCATCCTCGCCCGGGCGGGCATCCCGACGGAGGTCGGCGTCCATCCCGACGAGGCGGCCCTCGCGCGCCGGCAGAACGCCCCCTTCGTGAAGCTCGTGACTCGCGGGCTCCCCTTCGTCACCCTCAAGTGGGCCATGACGCTCGACGGCAAGATCGCGAGCGTCGCGGGCGACTCCCGCTTCATAAGCGGCGAGGCGGCGCGCCGGCGCGTCCACGAGATGCGCGACCTGACGTGCGCCGTGCTCTCCGGGATCGGGACCGTCCTCGCCGACGATCCCTGGCTCACGACCCGGCTCGACGACCGCGACGGGCGCACGGCCCTCCGCGTGGTCATCGACTCCAGCGCCCGGCTGCCGCTCGGATCGCGCCTCGTCTCGACCGCCGCTCTCGGGCCGGTGCTCGTCGCGACGACGCTCGCGGCGCCGGAGGAGCGGGTCGCGGCCCTGCGGGCGCGCGGCGTCCTGGTGGAGCCGTTCGGCCCCGGACCCGAGGTCGACCTCGAGGCGCTGCTGCGCGCGCTCGCGCGCCGCCCGCCGCGGGCCGTCGCGAACCTGCTCGTCGAGGGCGGCGGGCGGGTCCACGCGGCCTTCGTCGAGGCGGGCCTCGCGGACCGCGTCGCCGTCTTCGTCGCCCCGAAGCTCCTCGGCGGAGCGGAGGCGATGACGCCGGTCGAGGGCCGCGGGTTCGCCCGGCTCGCCGAGGCGCTGAAGGTCGCCTCGCTGCGCGCGACACCCGTCGGGGAGGACTGGCTTCTGGAAGGGGAGATCGAGAGCGCGTCGCCCGGGGGCGAAGGAGGTCTATGCACGACCGAGGTCGATAGCCGTCGTTAGGCGCTCCGCGAGGGGTCCTCGAGGGAGCGCGAGGGAAGAGGGCAGCAGGCAAACGTTTCACGGAAGGTTGGAGAATCGGTCAATGCCCGAGTTTGCGGATCGAGTGATCAACTGCGTGGACTGCGGCCAGTCGTTCATCCACACGGCCGGCGCCCAGGAGTTCTACGCGCAGAAGGGCTTCACGAGCGACCCGAAGCGCTGCCCGGACTGCCGGCGCGCGAAGAAGGACAAGATGCCGGGCGGTGGGGGCGGCGGCGGGTCGCGGCCGCCGCGCACGAGCGACAACGACGCGCTCCTCGGCGGGGGATCGCGCGGGGCCGGCGGCGGTGGGGGCGGCGGCGGATACGGCGGCGGCGGCGGCGGCGGCGGCGGCATGGGCTCGCGGGAGATGTTCAGCGCGACCTGCGCCGAGTGCGGCGTCGAGACGCAGGTCCCGTTCCGCCCGCGCGGCGACCGGCCGGTCTACTGCCGGGAGTGCTACAACTCGAAGCGCAAGCGGTAGCCGGAAGCCTCGGCGGCTCCGCCGACCCGAGCGGACCGCGCGGAAGCAAGGGCCGGATCCTTGCCCCGCGCTCCGTGGCGGGGGGGCGGAGCCCCCCGAAGACGAAGACCGGACCGGGCCCCGCCTGCAACGGGCGGGGCCCGGGCGCGGCGGCGGCGCGCGCGAGACCGCCCCCGGTCCCGTCCGTCGGACACCCTCCCTCAGGCGCCCTCCTTGATGGTCGCCCCGCTCCCCTGATAGGATCGCGCGTCCTCAACACGCTGCGTTAGCCTTCACCGGGCGCGCGAACGGAGGCGATCCCATGGGCCTCTTCCAGGACAGGGTCGTGGTCGTGACGGGTGCGGGCGGCGGCATCGGGCGGGCCCACGCGCTCGCCTTCGCCCGCGAGGGGGCGGCGGTCGTCGTCAACGACCTCGGCTCGACGCGCGACGGCACGGGGGCGAGCCACTCGCTCGCCGACCAGGTCGTGAAGGAGATCGAGGCCGCGGGCGGGCGCGCGGCGGCGAGCTACGACAGCGTCGCCACGTGGGAGGGGGCGAAGCGGATCGTCGACGCGGCCGTCTCGAAGTTCGGCCGCCTCGACATCCTCGTCAACAACGCCGGGATCCTCCGCGACAAGACGCTCCTCAAGATGGACGAGGCCATGTGGGACCTCGTCATCGCCGTGCACCTGAAGGGGACGTTCCTCCTCACGCGCTTCGCGGCCGAGGTCATGGCCCAGCAGGTCCAGGACGGGAAGGCGAGGGGCGGGCGGATCGTCAACACGACGTCGCTCGCGGGGCTGAAGGGCAACTTCGGGCAGACGAACTACGCGGCGGCGAAGGCCGGCATCTACGGCGTCACGATCGTGACCGCCCTCGAGCTGAAGAAGCACGGGATCACGGTCAACGCGGTCGCGCCGATGGCGAAGACGCGGCTCACCGAGGACATCGCGGCCGTCCCCGAGGACATGAAGCCCGAGCAGATCTCGCCCATGGTCCTCTACCTCGCCTCGGACCTCGCCCAGGAGGTGACCGGGCGCGTCTTCGGCATCCACGGCCAGCGCCTCTTCGAGTACCGCATGGAGATGAGCGAGGGCGTCGAGAAGCCGGGGGACGCGCTCTGGACGGCCGCCGAGATCCACGAGGCGATGCCGCGGATCGAGGCCTTCGCGAAGCCGGGCGCCGGGGGCGGGGCGGCGGCGGCCGCGGCCGCCCTCGACACGCCGACGAAGGTCGACCGGCTGGTGAAGGCGGCCCCGCGCTTCTTCGTGAAGGAGCGGGCGGGGACGTCGAGGTCGAACTTCCACCTCGTCGTCAAGGGGGCGAGGAACTACACGATCCGGGTCGAGGACGGGGCCTGCACGGTCCTCGAGGGGCTCGAGGGCAAGCCGACGTGCACGATCAAGACCGACGCGGACACGTACGTCGGCATGGCCGAGGGGAAGGTGAACCCGCAGAAGGCGTTCATGGAGCAGAAGCTGACGGCGGACAACCTCCCCGAGGCGATGAAGTACGGGACGACGTTCCGGCCGCCGAAGCCGGACGAGGTCCGGGAGATCCTGGGCGCGGGCGGAGCGGCCGCCGCGGCCGCTCCCTCCGCGGCCGGCGGCGGCGCCGCCGCCGGCCCGGCGGCCGAGGCGTCGCCGAAGGAGATCGTGAAGGAGATCTTCCGCCGCATGCCCGAGGCCTTCGTCAAGGAGAAGGCGGGCTCCTGGAAGGCCGCCATCCTCTGGAAGGTGCAGGGCGCGGGCGACTTCGCGGTCGAGGTCGAGAACGGCGACTGCCGGACGCACGAGGGTCCGCCGCCGAAGGCGACCTGCACCGTCAAGGTCGCGGCCGACACGCTCATCGGCATGGTCCAGGGGAAGGTGAACGCCCAGAAGGCGTTCATGGAGGGCAAGATCTCGGCGGACAACCTCCAGGACATGATGAAGTTCGGGGCCGCCTTCGACCTGAAGAAGGGGGCCGCGGCCGCCGAGCGGGCGCAGGCCGCGGCGGCGCCGCCGGCCGCGACCGCGGCCCCGGCCGAGCCGGCCCGGCCGGCCGGGGAGGGGCTCAACCGCTCGTACGTCGGCCGGTCGATCTCGGGGGGCGCCCAGTTCGCGAAGCCCGAGCACATGAAGATGTACGCCCTGGCCACGAACGACCCGAACCCGCACTACCTCGACGAGTCGCGTCCGGGCGGGATCGTCGCCCCGCCGCTCTTCGTCGTCCGGCTCTTCAAGGACGGGCTCTTCAAGCTCCTGACCGACCCGGGGCTGAACGCCGACCTCCTGCGGCTCGTCCACGGCGAGCAGGACATGCGCTTCCACCGCCCGATCCGCCCCTGGGACCTCGTGACCGTGCGCGCGGCCGTCGACTCGATCGAGGACAAGTCCTCGGGCCAGGTCCTGCGCGCGAGGTCGCTCGCCTACGTCGAGGGCGAGCTCGCCATGGAGGCGACCTCGGCCATGTTCATCCGCGGGACGAAGAAGGGCGATGGGAAGGAGGAGGAGAAGGCCGCCCCGCCCGCGCGCCCGGAGCCCGTCTTCCGGGCGAAGATGAAGGTCGCCGACGACCAGACGCACCGCTACGCCGAGGCCTCGCTCGACGACAACCCGATCCACGTCGACGCGGCGGTCGCCAAGATGGCGGGCCTCCCCGGCATGATCCTCCAGGGCCTCTGCACGATGGCCTTCACCTCGCGGGCCATCGTCCAGGAGACCTGCGCCGGCGACCCGACGCGCCTGAAGCGCCTGGCCGTCCGCTTCTCGAAGCCGGTCCTCCCGGGCGACGAGCTCGAGACCGCCGCCTGGAAGCTCGGGCCGGCGGACGGCGACGACCGGCTCCGCTACGGCTACGAGACGACGAACCAGGCGGGCGCGCCCGTGATCACGAACGGGTTGGCGGAGGTGAGGACGAGCTGAGCCGAGCGCGCGGAAGCCCGAGCCCCTTCCTTGCCGCGCGCTCGGCTGCGGGGGGTTCGGGGGGCGGAGCCCCCCGAAGACGAAGATCAGCGAAGAGCGTGTGAATCGGTAGATTCACACGCTCTGAGACCGAGGGGTGCGGCGCGGCAACGCGGTCGCGGTGAGATGAGACGCGAGAGGCCACAGAGCGGGCCCTCTCGAGAGAAGCGCGGGCTCGAGCGCCGGCTGGGTGAGGTGCCGCAGGGGGTCGGGGGAAAAGAGGTCACAGAGGATCCCATGACCCATCGCTCGTCTCGCGAGACGAGCAGAGTTCGTTGGATCCTCTGTGACCTCTCTTGACCGCGGCCGTTGCAGGATGCTACTCGCTTCGCGCGCGAGCCACCGCCTCGCGCCGCGGCTCCCGCTCTGTGGCCTCTGTGTCCGGTCGTCGATCCCGCGCATCCCGCAGACGCAACTGGGCGCGCCACGCGAGTCCCCTCCTCGGCCCGAAGGAAGGATCAGGGGGCTTGCGCACCCCGGATCACGCGGTCGAGCCGGCCCGCCACGTCGTGGTCGGGGATCTCGGCGGCGAGGGCGACCGCCTCGCGCTCGACCTCGGCGAGATCGAGCCGCGGGCCGAGGGCGCGGACGACGCTCGCCGCGTCTTCGACGTCGCGGTCGCGCGTCGAGAGCACCTTGAGGAGGACGAAGTGCTCGGGAGTGACGATGGCGACCGGCTGGTCCCGTAGCCGGCCGGCGAGGGCCCGGGCGACGACGCGGGCGGCGAATGCCGCCGGGCGCGGCTCGACGAGGTCGGCGACGTTCAGCCCCGACGTCGTTCCCGAGCCGAGGAGAGCGATCCGGCTCACGATGTTCCCGCCGAAGCGGACGCGTTCGAACGAGACCGACGGCGCGAGCGACGCCCGGGCGAGCGCCTCGACCGCGCGATCGACGGGCAGGCCGGAGACGGCCAGGTCCACATCCTTCGTCTCGCGGGGTTCGCCGTACGCGGCGAGCGCGAGCCCCCCGTAGACGGCCGCCTCGAGGCCCGCCGCCCGGAAGGCGCTAACGACCGCGAGGGTCGCCGTCGTCGGGTCGCCGAGGTCCAGGGTCGCGGCTCGCGAGGACGGACCGGCCGAGCGCCTGCCACTCGAGGGTCGCGCGCCTCAGGAGGGCGCGGGCCCTGTCGGCTGCGGCGAGCCGCCGATCGAGCTCTTCGGGTGAGATCCGCTCCATCGGGCCCAACATACCCGGTCCCTCGGCCCCGGGCAACCGCCGCCTTTGGCCCATGCCGGCCCAGGGGAGTCACGTCGGTCTCCCGCAGATCGCCGACGTCTACCAGCTCTCGACCCGGAGGCCGCGGAAGGCGGCGAAGTCCCTCGCGTTCCCGGTGACGAGCGTGAGACCGTTCACGGGGCGATGGCCGCGATCTGTCCGTCCGCGAAGGGCGCCGTTCGCCCGACCTTTCGGAGCCGCGGCCCGCTCCACGGCCTGCCTCGATGGCCACCAGAGAGAGGGGAGCACGCTGCCGGGATCGCGGGTTCTCATAGGCACTCGGCGCGCGCTTTGTCTTCTAGCCTTGACCGTCGCGCCAACCTGCGCCTACCGGATGGCGCGGGAAGGAGCTCACGCAAGCCTCGGTCTCCCTCCGCGACCTTGTGGCGGGGAGCGCGACCCTGCGCGAAGCGTGTTTGCGCCGCACTTGACGGCGGCTCCGTTGATCAGGCGATGGGCCGGAAGCCGATCAGCCAGTCCGTCAGGCGCGAGAGCAGCGGGTGGAGCAGGAAGCGGAAGCGGAACATCGGCGAGTGGCAAGCTTCCGGGGCGAGGGCGCCGTCGAGGAGCTCGCCGCAGGCCGCGCCCGTGCGCGAGGCGAGGGCGTCGAGGATGCGCTCGCCCATCTCGGCCGAGGCCCCGGCCGGGGCCCCCGAGTACGTCTCGGTCCGGAAGTAGCGGGCCCCGTCGCGGAAGGCGCCGAGGAGGTCGCGCGCCTTCTGCCAGACGCTTCGCCCGCGCGCCCCCGCGGCCGTGAGCCACGGCTCCTCGATGGCGCGCCGCTCGAGGCGCGGGTAGCCCGGATCGACCCAGTCCGGGTGGAGCGAGAGGAGCTGGGCCGTCTCGACGAGGCCGGCGTGGACGTCGCCCTTCAAGTCCTCGGCCCGGACGCCCGGGACGGCGGCGAGGGCGCGCTCGATGCCGCCCTCCTTGCGGAGGCGCGCGAGCATGAGCGAGAAGAGCGAGACCATGCGCGTCCCCGAGCGGCGGTTCGAGCGCGCGCACGCCGTCTCGATGGCGACGAAGTGGCGGACCGAGCCGTGGAAGCTCGAGACCCAGATGTCGCGGAACCCCTGGGCGGCGAGCGTCCGGCCGAGGTCGCCGAGGACGGCGACGATCGTCTCCGGCCGGAAGTGGAGCGACCCGGGCTGGGGCAGGACGTCCGTCGCGACGTAGACGAACGGGAGCTTCAAGAACGTCCGGTCCCGGTGCCGGGCCGGCAGGAAGCGGAGCATGCGCTCGGCGAGGCCGTCCGCCTCGAGCGCGTCCGCGCCCATGGGCAGGTGCGGGCCGTGGACCTCGATCGGCGAGCACGAGACCAGGACGACCGCCCGCCCCCGGTCGATCTCGTCGAAGCGCGCCTTGGTGATCGTCTCCCAGCGGAGGGGCGAGGGCGCCGGCGGCGAGGTCGGCGGGGACGGGGGCGCGCCCGCGCTCGCCGCGGGCTCGGCGGCGGCCGGCCCGGGAGCGGAGGCGCCGGCCGCGGGGGTCTCCGTCCTCACGGCCCCTTCACGAGGTCCACGAGGCTCACCGCCTTGCCGCCCGGCCGCGCCGCCGTCCGGACGACGTTCGCGGCGAGGATCGCCTCGCCCACCATCCACGGGTCCGCGCCCGCGGTCAGCGCCGTGTGGACCGCCGGCATCCCCCGGTGGAGGCGGCGGGCCTCGCGCGCCCAGTCCTCGGCTCGCGGCACGCCCGGCTCGTTCGCGAGGGCCGTCGCCACGAGGAGGCGCCACGGCCACCAGAGCCAGCGGTCGTCGTTCATGTCCGAGGCGCAGGCCTCCGGCCGCTTGAACTGGTAGTCCGTCTCGGCGGCGCGCCCGACCGTGCCCCAGCCGTCCTGCCACTGGGACGGGTCGTCCGGGGCGTGGGCCTCGGCGAAGTCGCGGACCACCGCGTCCGCCTCGGGGGGGACGACGACGCCGCACTCCTCCAGGAACGACTTCCCGTCGAGGAGGTTCAGGAGCGTGCGCTCGGTCAGGCCCTCGATGCGCTTGCGGTTGCTCCACTGCAGGCGCGGGTTCGCGAACCAGAGATGCCGGGACCGGCTGTACTTCGAGGCGAGCCAGCCGATGGCGGAGGCCATCGCCCGGAGGCTCGCGGGGTCCTTGTCGCCGAGCGCCTTCGTCACCAGGGTGAGGGCGTGGAGGCCGTCGGCCGTGGCCCCGATCATGGCCCCGTCCGGGCCGCAGACCGGGATCGACGCCCAGCTCCCGTCCTCGTTCTGGACCTTGAGGAGGTACGTCCGGACGCCGCGGAGGTCGTCGCGCAGGTCGACGCCGTCGATGCGCCCGTGGGCGAGCGCGAAGGCGACGGCGACCGAGGCGGTCGCCTCGAGGCAGGCCGTGTTGTCGTTCAGGTCGATGTTGTACGGCCAGCCGAGGATGTCGCCCGGCTTCGGCCAGGTCCAGCCCGTGCAGTTGCCGGCCGGGGCGCGGAAGGCGCTCTCGCGGAGCTTCTGGACGAGGAGCTCTAGGTGCGGGGGCGGGACGTCGCCTATGCGCTCGCCGTCGAGGACGAGGCCGGCGAGGGCGATCGAGGTCCCCCACGGGTCGGCGGACCGCTCCCAGGCGTCGGAGTAGGCGCCGTCGCGGCTTCGCTTGCCGAAGAGGAGCTGCTCGAGGTCGCGGATCGTCTTGGCCTCGGCGGCGGCGTCGAGCGGGACGTCCGGGGCCGCGGCCGGCCCGCCCGCCCCGGGCCCGTTCCCCCCGAGGCCCAGCCGGTCGCGGAACGCGTAGCCGAGCCCCGCGCCGGCGGCCAGGACGAGGAGGAAGGCGATGGCCACGACCCGGCCCCCGCCCGAGGAGGGCGGCGGGAACGGAGAGAGCGACGGCCGCGGCGTCCGCGGCGCGCCGCGCGGCGGGCCGCCGATGGCCGACTCGGGCGGAAGCGGCGTGACCCGCGTCGTGTCGTCCGTCGGCTTGGCCGAGTGCGGCGTCACCCCCCAGGGCGGCGAGTAGGGCGGCGGCGCCCCCGGCGTCGACGGCGTCCCGAGCGGCGGCGAGGCCGGGAAGGCGGGCGCGGCCGTCCCGGCCTCGGAGCGCGAGCGCGCCGGGCCGCCCTCGAGCGACGGCGCGTGCGCCGACCCCGGAACGCCCGCGGTCCCGGGCCCGAGGCTCGAGCGCGACGAGCGCCGCCCCGAGGCGCCCATGGAGGAGCCGCCCGGGCCGGTCCCCGGGCCGCCGGCCGATCCCATCGAGGCGGCGAAGTCGAAGGGCTCGACCTCGGTCGGGGCGTCGCGCGAGGGCGGCGGCTGCTGGAGCCGCGGCAGGATCGAGTCGACGGCGGCCACGACCTCGCGCGCCGACTGGAAGCGCTCCTCGCGCCAGCGCGCCGAGAGCTTGACGATGAGCTGGGCCGTCCCCTCGGACAGGTCGGCCCGGAAGGTCCGCGGATCGGGCAGGTTGCCGGCGACGTGCTGGGTGAGCACGGCGGCGACCGTCGGCCCCTGGAACGGCAGCTTCCCGGTCAGGATCTCGAAGAGGCTGATCCCGAGCGCGTAGAGGTCGGAGCGGACGTCGAGCGTCCGCTCGCCCAGGGCCTGCTCGGGCGACATGTAGGCGGGCGTCCCGATCGTGAGGCCCGTGCGCGTGATCTGCGACGGGTCGTCCCGCTCCATGACGAGGCCGAGGTCGGCGAGCTTCGGGGCCCCGTGGCGGGTGAAGAGGATGTTGCCGGGCTTGATGTCGCGGTGGACGAGGCCGAAGCTCTGGGCGTAGTCGAGCGCCAGGGCCATGGAGCGCACGATCGTGAGCGCCTCGCGCTCGTCGAACGGGCCCTCCTTGTAGAGGCGCTGGGCGGCGCTCCCGCCCTCCATGAGCTCCATGGCGAAGTAGAGGAAGTTCAGGTCCTCGCCGCAGTCGATCGGCTGGACGACGTGCGGGTGGTCGAGGCGGGCGGCGGCGCGCGCCTCGCGCTTGAAGCGGGCGGCGACGTCCGACCGGAGCGCGAGCAGCGGGTCGAGGACCTTGACGGCGACCATGCGCCCGAGGCTCGTCTGGCGCGCCTTGAAGACCGCGCCCATCCCGCCCTCGCCGATCTTGGCGAGGAGCTCGAAGCCGCCGAGCGCGTGGCCCTCGAGGGACCGGTCGTCGAGGGCGCGGGCGAGGTCGGGCTTGATGATGCCGTCCTCGGTCAGGATGTCCGCGATCGGGCGCGGCTGGCCCTTCTCGGCCAGCTCCTTCTGCTTCTTCATCGCGTCGTGGACCTGGCTCTCGGTCACGAGGCCCCGCGCCAGGGCCTTCTGGATGACGCGATTGTCGCGAGCCCGGTCGATCACGATGGGTCACATGATACACCTCTCGCCCCTCCGCGACCACCCTTTGCCCCGGGCCGGAGTGGGCCGCCCTTGCATTCCCGGGCGGGCGGACGTAGAAGGGACGCGTGACGCGAAGAGGGTCGGCGGCGGCGGTGGCGGGCGTCCTCGAGGGCGCGAGGGCGCTCGCCCTCGCCCTCGCCCTCGCCCTCGCGCTCGCCGGCTGCCCGGCCGACAAGCCCAAGCCGCCCCCGCCGAAGCCGCCCGAGCCGCCCCAGCCGGTCGAGTCGACGGTCGTCCACTTCGACCAGGCCTGGCGCGCGCTCGCGAAGGACGCCTGGCCGGCGGCGCCGCCCTCGGCGGGCGCGCCCGGCGAGCCGGGCGCGAACGTCGCCGAGGGCCACCCGGCGGCGCGGAACCCGCGGCGCGTCTACGTCTGGCAGCTACCCGAGGGCGCCGAGCGCGTCTACCTCTACTTCACCGGCGACGGGTCGTCCGCTCCGGCCGCGCCGTTCGCGGCCCTCGAGGTCGACGTCCGGAAGCGGCCCTGGCAGGGCTTCTACGACACGAACCCGCGCCAGCCGTTCAGGACCGTGACCGCGTTCTACGCGGCGGGCGGCGGCGCCTCGCTGAAGCCGCTGCCGATCGCGGGGTACGACCTGAAGGACGCCCCCGAGTCGCTCGAGGACGACAAGGTGTTCCAGCTCCCGCCGAAGGACCGGCTCGAGGGGGGCGGAGCGGGGTAGGGCGGCGGGGACGGACGGGGGCGGAGAGGTGCGGACCACCCGGCCATGCGCGAGAAGCAGATCCGCTGCCCGAATTGCGCCTATCGCCCGCGCCTCGGTGACCATTGGAGCTGCGTGCCTCGCTGCGGGACGCTCTTCGACACGTTCGCGACCGGCGGCCGCTGCCCCGGCTGCGGGCACCTCTGGCTCGAGACCCAGTGCCCGGCCTGCGCGCGCTGGTCGCCGCACGAGGACTGGTACGTGGACCCGCAGGCGGACCGGGTGATGGTGCCGGCGAGGGCGGACGCGTCGCCGGGCCTCCCCCTCACTCCTTGAACCGGAGCAGCGCCCCGACCTTGCCCATCCGCGCGAGGTCCGCGCTCCCCGCCACCGTCTCGAGCTCGGCCCCCTGGGCGATCGCGTCCTTGACGATCTCGTCGCCGAGGTCGACCTCCGAGACCGGCTCGCGGCAGTAGGGGCAACGGTCGTCCCGCGTGTGGCTGAGGAGCGCCCGGCACGAGCGGCAGCGCCAGCCGGGCTGGGCGAGCGAGCCGTCGACCGCGAGCTTGTAGACCTGGCCCTTGCGGAGGGCGTCGAGCGTCGCCTCGATGCCGAACACGCCGAGGTTGCCCGAGAGCGCCTGGTCGCGGATGAGCGAGACGAGCTCGCGCTCGGCCCGCTGCTCCTCGCGCTTCAGCAGGTCGAGGGCGCGCGCGAGGATCCGGTCGGTCGCCTCGTGCCGGCGATCGACGGACCCGGTCGCGATCACCCGCTCCTCGACCCGCTTCGGGAGCGTCTTGCGGAAGGCGGCGAGGACCGGCTCCTGGCCGAGGAGGATGATCCGCCGGTAGCCGCGGTCGGCGAGCCTCGCCAGCTGCTCGGCCACGTCCTTGAAGTGGTGGTCCACGTGGCCCTTGAGGTCGCGCTGGTACTTGAGGTCGCCGTAGCCGTGGTACTCGGGGACCTTGACGTTCCGCGGCACGTCGGAGAGGACGTCCGTCTCGTGGACCATCTCCCCGAGGGCGATCTCGAAGATGCGCGCCGTCCGCGTGTCGACGACGGCCGCGATGACCGGCTCGAACTCGTCGACGAGGACGGCGAGCTGCCGGATCACGGGCCGGTTCGAGACGATGAGCTGGTTCGAGAACGGGCGCGCCGTCCGGAGGCTCTCGAAGATGTCGCGGCCGGCGCAGGCGAAGATCGCGTGCCCGTGGCCCGCTCCCTCGACCTGGTGAACGCGGTCGTCGACGTAGCGCTGGATGCGCTCGGCGTCCGAGCGGAAGCTCGTGCGCTCGGCCTCGCCGCCGTCGAGGACGCCCTCGACGTCGCGCAGCCGGTTCTTGAGGAAGATCCGGACCTGCTCCGGCTTCTCGGGCCCGTCGAGCCGGAGGTCGAGGTAGCACGAGATGAACGGGAACCGACCCTCGTCGATCCGGACGAGGGAGCGCAGCTTCTCTCGGACGCCGCCGTTCATGGAACATCCTCCCGGGGTGGGTCGCGGAGCTTCCGGGCCCCGTCCGCCCGCGGCGCGGGGGGCTCGAGGACCCCACTATAGCGGCGGTCGCGAGGGCCATCCACGACCGCGCCGGGGCCGCGTCGGCGTTGCGGCGGGCCACCCCTTGCGGTATCCTCCGGGCATGGAGACGGACCCGGGCCCGGGGGGCGGCGCAGGCGACGCGGGCGGCGGCGGCCCCGGCGAGAGCCTCGCCGGCCGGACCCTCGGCAACTTCAAGGTCGAGCGCGTCCTCGCCGAAGGCGGCATGGGCACGGTCTACCTCGCCCGCCACGTCACGCTCGGGACGCCGGCCGTCGTCAAGGCCCTGACGGCCGAGACCGCCCGCGACCCCGAGGCCAAGGCCCGGTTCTTCCTCGAGGCCCGCCTCGCGAGCGGCATCCGGCACCCGAACGTCGTCCGCATCTTCGACTTCGGCGAGACGGGCGACGGTCTCCTCTACGCCGTCATGGAGCTCGTCGAGGGCGAGGAGCTGGGGAAGGTCCTCGCGCGCGAGGGGCGGCTCGACCCGCGGCGCGTGGCCCGCCTGCTCCGGCAGGTCGCGTCGGCGCTCGAGGCGGCGCACGGGAGCCCGGCGGGGCCCGTCATCCACCGCGACCTCAAGCCGTCGAACGTGATCGTCACGAGGCGCGGGACCGAGGAGCAGGCGTCGGTGCTCGACTTCGGGCTCGCGAAGGCGACGGCGGGCGGGGAGGAGCGGGGAGCGCGGGGGGAGGAGCAGGGGGAGGGGCTGGGGAAGGGGGCGGGGGAGGGGGAGGGCCGCGGGGAGAGGGACGAGGGGCACGACGCGGACGCGGGCGGAAGGCACGAGGCCCAAGGCACGGACACGGGTGGGGGCGGGGCCACGGGCACGGGCACGGGCACGGGAAGGGGTACGGGAAGCGGCGTGCCCCGGCTGCCCGACCGCAAGGCCCTCGAGGCCCTCGGGCTCCTGCCGGGGAAGTCGACGGACCCGACGACCGTCGTCGGGACGCCCGAGTACATGGCCCCCGAGCAGGTCCTGCGCGGCCGGGTCGACGCCCGGACCGACGTCTACGCGCTCGGCGTCCTCGCCTACGAGTGCCTCGCCGGCCGGCTGCCGTTCCGGGCCGACACCCTCGTCGACCTCCTCGTCAAGCAGGCGAAGGAGCCGCCGCCGCCCTTCGCCGTCGAGCTCGGCGTCCCGGCGGCCCTCGAGACCATCGTGCGCCGCTGCCTCGAGAAGAAGCCCGAGGCCCGGTACGAGTCGGCGGCGGCCCTCGTCGCCGCCCTCGACCGCTTCGGCCACGAGGCCGACCGCGCCGCTTCGGGCCGGCTCGCGCGCCCGGCGCGCGGCCTCCGGACGCCGTTCGCGGCCGCGGTCGCCCTCTTCGTCGTCGCCTCCCTCGCCGGGGTCGTCGCCCTCGTCCGCGGCGGCGGGGCCGCGCCGCCGTCGCCGCTCGTCATCGACCTCCTCGCGCTCAAGGTCGACGGACGCGACGCCCTGCTCGCGGACCCGATCTACGTCCGCGACGAGCAGGTCCGGCTCGAGGGCGAGGTGCCGGGGCTCCTCGCCCTCCGCGGCCTCGCCCCGCGGCTCTCCATGCGGCTCGGCGGGCGCCCGGTCGAGGTCAGGACGGAGGGGACGCACTTCGTCGCGACCCTCCGCGGCCTCCCCGACGAGGCGGCGGCCGGCGCGTCCGGGGTGGCGCTCGAGGCGACGGTCGCCTGGCGCGACGACCGGGGCGAGGTCCGCGAGACGCGCCTCCTCGCGCGCCGGCTCGTCCCGGACCGGACGCCGCCCGGCCTCGACGTGGCCGTGGCGGTCGGGGCGCCGGGCGGGCTCGAGGGCCGGCGGCTCGCGGCCCGCGAGGCGCGGCTCGCGCTCGTCGCCCGGGCCTCGGACGCGGGCTCGGGGGCGCGCGCGATCGCGGCCGAGGCCGAGCCGCCGCTCGCCGCCTCGGTCGAGGGCGACATCGTCACCGTCGACCTCGAGCGGCTCGAGCCGGGGAAGATCGGCCACCTGGTCATCCGCTCGGCCGACGAGGCCGGCAACCTCGGGACGCGCGTGTTCGAGGTCACGCTCGACCGCGAGCCGCCGCCCCTCGAGATCGCGAGCGGGCCCGCGGCGTCCGTCCTCGGGATGCGGGAGGGCGAGCCCCACCTCGCCGTCGTCTCGGTCGCGACCCTCGCGACCGGGCCCTTGCCCGAGGTCACCCTCGAGGCCCCGGACGGCGTGCGCAAGGCCGAGTACTGGGCCGGGGCGGAGGGCGTCTCCGCCTACCGGATCGCCCTCCTCGTCGAGGGCGAGCACACGATCGTCGCCCGGGTGCGCGACCTCGCCGGCAACGTCGCCGAGCGGCGGCGCTCGTTCGCCTACGCCGTCCCGCTCCGGATCGAGTCGGCGCGCGTCCTCGGGGCGACGCTCGCCGCCGGCGCCTACCACGCGCGCGGCGAGTCGGCCGAGATCGAGGTGCGCGCGAACCGGAGGCTCGTCGGCGGCGCCGACGACGATCCCTTCGTGCTCCGGGCGAAGGTCCCGCTCCCGAGCGAGGGGCGGCGCGAGCTGAGCCTCGTCGTCAAGCCGCTCAGGGGCGACCCGGTGACGGTCCTGCTGCCGATCGTCGTCGACCGGACGCCGCCCCGGATCGCCCTCCTCGCCCCGCGGCCGTTCGCCGACCCGCTCGGGCCGGCGGCCCTCGGCGACGGCCGGTCCCTGGCCGTCGTCGCCCTCGTCCGCGACCGCTCGCCGGTCGAGGTCGCGGTCGCCGGCGCGCGCGCCGTGAGGCGGGCCGGCCCGCTCGTCTTCGCCCGGGTCCCGTGCCCGCCGGACGCGGCGGCGCTCGCGCTCTCGATCGTCGCCCGCGACGCGGCCGGCAACGAGACGCCGCTCGCCCGCCGCGCCCGCATCGACCTCGATCCGCCGGCGGTCCTGGCCGTCCCGAAGCTGCCGCAGCACCGCGTCCACGACGCGATCTCCGTCCGGGTGACGGCGAGCGAGCCCGCGGTCCGGTTCCTGGTCGACGGCGACACGCGCGGCGTCAAGGCCCTCGGGCCGACCGAGGCCGTGTTCGACGCCGTCATGTACCTCGACACGCCGCTCGAGGTCCTGGTGACGGTCGTGGACGCCGCCGGGAACGAGACGACGGTGGCCGTCCCCCTCGGGCGGGAGGACGCGTGCGCGGCCTCCTCCCCGCCGGGCGCGCCGTACACCCAGCCGCAGAAGCTCCTCCTCCTCGGCGGCCGCGGCCGGCACTGTCCCTACTGCGGCAAGCGGGCGATCGGGGGGACGGCCGGCGCGAGCCCGCGATGACCGGCCGCGGGCCCACCCCCCCCCGCCCCGCCACCCGACATCTTACCGAACGGGTCCGACACGTCGCCGCCGTCGCCGCCGTCGCCGCCGCGGCGCTCGGGCCCGCCGGCTGCCGGCTCGGCCTCGAGCCGCAGGTCGCCTGGCTCCCGCCCGCGGCCGCCGGGCCGCCCGACGGGGCCGGCCCGTCGTTCGTCGCCGAGAAGCGGAACGAGCTCGTGGCCGGGATCCGGCCGCTAAGGTACGTGAACGAGGCCGGCGAGGCGCCGGACGGCGTCGAGCCGGGCGAGCTCGGACGCATCTTCGCCGACCGCCTGCGCGACGCCCGGATCTTCGCCGACGTCATCTACCCCGTCTTCGACCAGCCGGTCGACGTCTACCTCGAGCCGACGGTGCGCGTCGAGGTCGAGAAGAACGAGGGCCTGAACGCGCTGGCCGCGCTCACCGGGACCTGCTGGCTCAACGGCGTCGGCCTCGACTACGACCACTACGTCCGCTTCGAGCTGTACGTGCGCGACCCGGCCCACCCCTTCGAGATCGACGATCCGACGCGGGAGCGCCGGCGCCGGGTCGAGCAGAAGTCCATGACCGCGGAGCGCTACCCGTCGGCGCTCTGGCTCATAGGCTTCCCGCTCAGCAGCGTGATCCTCGCGATCACCGAGAGCGCGACGACCGACCGCCTGCTCCTCGAACGGCTCGGGACGCGGGACTTCGAGCGGGCGGTGGCCGACATGGTCGCCTGGCTCGGCGAGGAGTTCGCGCCCGAGACGAAGCGCGTGTCCCCGGATGGGCCGCTCGGGTGCCCGGAGCACCGGACCATCCTCGGGAACACCGGCAAGTACTGCGTCGTCTGCGGCCGGCTCCTCTGGTACCCCCTCCTCGACCGGCGGGCGGACCGACCTCCGGATGACGGCGGATAGGACGCCGCCGCCCCGCCGCCCGGCAATGCCGTCGGCAGGCGGTCCGGCGGGCGGTCGGGCGCCCGGGCGAGGCGCGCCGGCCGGCGGCGCCGCGAGCGTGCGGGCCTTCCGCGGGCTATAACCCTCCTTGAGGCCTTGGGGAAGGCCCTTGGAGGGGACCGCATGCGCCGAGGGGTGTCGCCGTCTTGGGGCGGGAGCGTCGCCGTCGGTCGGCGATGGGGTGCGGCCCTCGCCGCCGCGCTCGTCGCGTCCGCGGTCGCCGCCGCCGGATGCCGGAGCGGGGACGCCCGGGACGGCGACCCCGGGGCCGGCCTTCCACTCGCGGGCGAGCCCGCCGCCGAGGCGGGGGCGCCCGCGGCGCGGGCGCCGGCGCACGGGGCCGCGGCCGTGCGCCTCGCGGTCCGGCTGGCGCCGCTCACGCCCGTCGAGGGCGAGCCGGTGACGGCGACGATCGCCATCGAGAACGTCTCGAGCGACGTCATCCTCGGGCGGGCGGCGTCCTTCGATCCGAACGTCGAGGGTGAAGGCTGGTCGCAGGCGTACCTCGACCCCATCCTCGCCGACGGCGTCGTCGAGGACCGCGAGTCGGGCCGCGTCATCTTCACCCAGCGCTGGCGGCGCGACCGGCTCTCGAGCCCCGCCGAGGCCCGGGCCCCGGCGCCGAGCGTGCTCGTGAGCGGCGGCGCGACCGGCTGGCTCGACTGCGGGCGCACCCTCCTCGGGCCCGGCGGCCGCGTCGCGCCCACGTTCACGCTCTCGGCCGTCCCGAGGGCGGGCGAGATGCTGACGGTCAAGGCCTCCTTCGAGTTCGCGGCCCTGCCGGCCGGCGCGGTCGGCGGGGCGCTGCGCGTCGCCCGCGGGGGCGCGCCGCCGCGGCCCGGGCCGGCGATCGGGCCGGCCGAGCCGCGCGAGGTGGACCTCGACCTCGTGTTCGAGCGCCCGACCGGCGAGGAGCTGATCGCCCCGCCCGGCCCGTTCGCCGTGCGGGCCGCGGCCGTGCCTTCGGAGTCGGCGACGGTGACCTCGACCGTGTCGGTCCGCGTCGCGCCGGCCCGGCCGCCGCTCGTCGCCGCCCGCGAGGCGGCCCGGGCGGCCGGCCTCGATGCGCCCGTCATCGTCCGCTGGCCGGCCGCGGAGGCGTGGGTCGTCGGCGACGGGCGCCGCTCGATCGCCGTCCAGGCCGGCGAGAGCGGCGGCGTCAGGACGGTCGAGCTGGCCCGCGACTACGCGCCGTGGCTGCGCCGCGAGGCCATCCGCGGGGCCGACACGGTGACGATCACGGCCTTCATCGGCCCGGGCGGGCCGCCGCCGCGCGAGCTGACCGAGCGGCTCCGGCCGTACGTCCGCGGCCAGTCGAAGGGCGGCGGGCCCCTCTACGAGGTCCCGGCGGCCGAGGTCATCTCGGTCCTCGAGCTCTCCGGCCGGGTGAGCGCGCCGATCGGCCCCGACGGGACGCTCGGCGCGCCGTAGGTCGGCGCGGGCGGCTCGCCCGGAGGCGGGCGAGCCCGGGGCTAGTTCGCGGCCACGACCGAGATGTCGTCGATGTAGTAGAAGTCGCCCGTCCCGCTCATGTTGGCGTCGAAGCGGACCTTCGCGACCGACGCCCCGGCCGGCAGGGCCAGCTCGTAGAACCCGTAGGTGCCGGTGTCCTCGCCGTTCACGAACGTCCTCAGCGTCGTGTAGGACGCGCCGCCGTTCGTGCTCACCAGGATGGCGGCCGTGTCGCCGTTCTCGAAGGAGTCGGTCTTGACCCACACCCGGAGGTAGACCTGGCTCCGGCCGGCGACGTTGACGTCGCGCGTGAGCAGGCCTGTCGAGCTGCGGAGGCGCGCGTGGCGGCTGCCGCCGTGCGGGCCGCCGCCCGTCACGTTGCCGTTGTCGCCCGACCGCACCCAGGCCCCGGTCCAGCCCGTGCCGCCCGAGAAGCCGCCCGACTCCCAGTTCTCGGTCGCGACCGTGACCGGCGCCGAGACCGAGATCGAGACCGTCGCCGTGTTCGAGCTCGACGTGGCGTCGCTCGCCCGGAACGTGAACGAGTCGCCGCCCGAGAAGCCGCCCGTCGGCGTGTAGGTCAGGTTCGGGGCCGTGCCGGAGAGCGTCCCGTTCGCCGGACCCGAGACGACCGCGTAGGTGAGCGCCCCCGAGTCGATGTCGGTCGCCGCGAGGGTGATGGCGACGGCCGTGCGCCAGGGCGTCGACAGAGACTGCCCGCTCGCGACGGGCGGGTCGTCGACGGCGGTGACGGCGATGAGCACGGTCGCCGTGTTGCTGTCGGCGGCGCCGTCGTTCGCGCGGTACGTGAACGAGTCGGAGCCGCTGAACTCGGCGGCCGGCGTGTACGTCAGGTTCGGCGCCGTGCCCGAGAGGACGCCGCTCGCGGGCGGCGAGACGACCTGGTACGCGAGGGCGCCGGGCCCGCCGTCGGCGTCCGTCGCCGCGAGGACGATCCCGACGGCCGTGTCCTCGGCGGTCGTGACCTCGAGATCGCTCGCGACCGGGGCCACGTTGCCCGTGACCGAGATCGAGATCGTGGCGGGGGCCGAGGTCTCGACCCCGTCGCCGACCGTGAAGGTGAAGGAGTCGGCGCCGAGGTAGCCCGGGGCCGACGTGTAGGTCACGTTCGGGGCCGTGCCCGAGAGCGTGCCGTTCGAGGGCCCCGCGACGACGACGAAGGCCAGCGGGTCGCCGTCGACGTCGCTCCCCGTGAGCGCGATCGGGCTCGAAACGCCCGTGGCGACCGTGACGCTCTGGCCGTTCGCGACCGGGGCGTCGTTCACGGCGTCGACCGCGATCGAGACCGTCGCCGGCGCCGAGTCGAGCTGCCCGTCGTTCGTCCGGTACGTGAAGCCGTCGCTCCCGTTGAAGTTCCCGTCCGGCGTGTACGTGAGGTTCGGGGCGGTCCCCGAGAGGCTGCCGTTCGCGGGTCCGGAGACGACGATGAACGAGAGCGACGACCCCTCGATGTCGGCGCCCGAGAGCGTCACCCCGACGGCCGTGTCCTCCGCCGTCGTCGTCGACAGGTCGTCCGCCGTCGGCGCGTCGTTCACCGCCGTGACCGTGATCGAGACGCTCGCCTGGCTGCTGAGCGTCCCGTCGCTCACCTCGAACGTGAACGAGTCGGAGCCGTCGTAGTTCTCGGCCGGCGTGTAGGTCAGGCTCGGGGCCGTGCCCGAGAGCGTGCCGCTGGTCGGTCCCGAGACGACCGCGTACGAGAGCCCCGTCGGGCCGTCGGGGTCGCTCGCCGTGAGCGTGATCGCGACCGCCGTGTCCTCGGGCGTCGTCTTCGACTGGCCGTTCGCGACCGGGGCGTCGTTCACGTTCGTGACGTCGATCGAGACCGCGGCCACGTTGCTGTCGGCCGCCCCGTCGTTCGCCTTGAACGTGAACGAGTCCGGGCCGAAGTAGTCCGTCGCCGGCGTGTAGGTGACGGCCGGCGGCGTGCCGGTGAGGGCGCCGTGCGTCGGCCCGGCGACGATCGCGTAGGCGAGCGTCCCCGGCCCCGAGTCGGGGTCGGTCGCGGCGAGGACGATCGCCTTCGCCGTCTCCTCGGCCGTCGTGACCGACTGCGGGCTCGCGACCGGCGCGGCGTTCGGGGCGACGATCGAGTCGACGCGCAGCTTCCCGGCCCCGTACTCGGGGTCGGGGCCGGGCGGCCCGACGTCGATGGCGAGCGCGCGCAGCTGGTCGGCGAGCTGGGCCGGCGTCAGGGTCGAGTCCTGGGCGAGCAGGAGGGCGGCCGCCCCGGCGACCGTCGGGGACGAGAACGACGTCCCGGTGGCCCCGCTCGGCCCGTAGGTGTAGCTCGTCGTCGCGTCGGGCGCGACGATGTCCGGCTTCAGCCGTCCGTCGGTCGTCGGCCCCTCGCTCGAGTACGGCTCGGTGTCGGGGTTCGCCCCGGCGTAGATGTGATAGTCGATCGCCCCGACCGAGAACGCGCCGGGCGCGTTCGCCGGGTCCATGAGGCTCGCGGCCGCGACGGCGTACTCGAGGTCGTTGTAGAAGCTGAACAGGGTGATGTCGAGGCCGGCCGTCGGTCCCGAGTAGCGGTTGACCCGGATCGTGTAGACGCTGCCCGCGCTGTAGTTGAAGGCGACCACCTCGGACGGCTCCTGCGGGCCGTTCTGGACGCCGAGGCTCGAGGCGACGAGCGTCGTCCCGTTGCGGTAGACGCGGAGGTCGAGGTCGGTGACCGAGCTGCCGTACTGGTTCCAGTTGAGGAAGATGTAGGCGACCCCGCTCGCGCTCGTCAGGTTCAGGCGCTCGTCCGTGCCCGAGAAGTTGAGGTCGTTGTTGCCGTTCGGGTCGGACCACGGCCCGCGCCAGTGCCGGCGCTTGTCGTTGCCGGCGGCGACGGCCCAGAAGACCCCGTCGTTCGCGCTCGACTCGTTGACGATCGCGTTGATCGGGCCGGTGCCGTCGTAGTAGCTCGAGATCACCCAGCCGACGGAGTGGTTCGCGACCCGGATCCCGTTCGTGGCGCAGTAGTCGGCGGCGTTCTGGAGGTCGACCTCGTCGCCGACCTTGATGCAGTAGAGGGTCGCGCCGGGGGCCATGTCCATCACGTGCTCGGCGACGCCGACGCCGTGCGGGCCGTCGGCCGAGGCCTCGAGCCCGGTGCCGCTGAAGTCGACGCCGACCGTGCCGGCCGGCAGCTCGCCCTGCGTCTTCGCCGCCGAGAGGCCGGAGAAGCCGAGGTCGATGACGGCGACCTTGACGCCGGTGCCGAGGTTGGGCGGGGTCGCGGTCTGGAGGGCGGCGGCGTTCGTGAGGCCGACCGACTCCGAGACGCGCGGCCCGAGCCCGGGCGTGAGCGCCTTGGCGGGCGTCGGCAGGCGGGCGACCCGGACGTCGGCGATGTCGTCGAGGCGCCGCAGCAGGCGGAACGGGACGAGCGCGCGCAGGTACGAGCGCGACACGGCGTCGACCGAGCCGCCGAGCGCCTCGACGGCGTCGGCGACGGCGACCGAGCTGCCGCCCTCGCGCGTCTCGAGGATCACGGGGACGAGCCGGCCGCCGCGGGCGCCGCGCCGGACCTTCACGCCCTCGAGGGTCGCGAGGGCGTCGGCCGCGTCCTCGCCGCCGCGGTCGTGCTCGTCGGCGAGGCGGCGGAGGCGGTGGCTCAGCCGGTCCCGGCCCCGGTCCTGGGCGGAGGCGGCGTCGCTCGCCGCGAGGACGAGACCGATCCCGAAGCAGAGGATGATGAGCGTGAGGCCGGCTCGGCGCATGGTGGGCAACCCTCGATTCCGGGTCGGACGACCCGGCTTTCCCCCGACGGCGTAAGGTCACTGCCCGTGACCCCAGGGTACCAAGGGTAGCACGACATCCGGCCGGTTTGAAGGGTGTTCCGGTTCCCCGCCCCCGGCGCGCGTTCCTTGACCCTGGGAGGGGGGGGCGATATCATCGCCGCCTCGCTCCGGCCCGGTGCGCGAGGCCGGGGCGCGCTTTCAATGCTCATGCTTCGGGTGATCTCGGGCAGGCGGGCGGGCGACGCGGTGGGCGTCCCGACGGGGGCCCGGCTCGTCATCGGCCGGGACCTGGCCTGCGACCTCCGGATCGCGGACGCCGAGGTGTCGCGCCGCCACTGCGAGGTCGAGGCGCGTCCGGACGGCTTGCGGGTCCGCGACCTCGGCAGCGTCAACGGGACGTTCGTCGACGACGCCCGCCTCGAGCGGGGCGTCGAGCGGCGCCTCGGCCCGGGCGCGCGCCTGCGGGTCGGCGCCTGCCAGCTCGAGTGCGTGACCGGCGACTTCGCGAAGCCGCCGCCCCTCGTGCGCCTCGAGGCCGAGCCGGCCGCGGCCGCGCCCGTCCTCGGGATGACGGACGACACGGCCAGGATCGACATGAGCTCGCTCGGCCTCGCGCCGAAGGTGCCGGGGCCGGCGCCGGTCGCGGCCGCCGGCCCCGGCCCGGGCCCCGGCCCCGAGGAGCGCCTGAAGACCGTCTACCGCGTCGGGCGGGCGGTGAGCGGCGCCCGCGACCTCGGCGACCTCTTCGAGCAGGTCCTCGACACGATCTTCGAGGCGCTCGCCCCCGAGCGGGCCTTCGTCCTCCTGGCCGAGCCCTACCGCGAGGGCCCGCCGGCGGACGAGGGCGCGGGCGCGGCCGCCCCGGCCGAGGTCATCCTCGAGCCGGTCGCCGCGCGCTGCCGCGACGGCAGCCCGCCGCGCGCGACCTTCGACACGACGATCGTCCGCGAGACGCTCGCCCGCGGCGTCCCCGTCGAGACGGCCGACCTCCGCCGCCGCGACGAGCTGGCCGCCGCCGGCCGCCCCGCGCGGCCCTCGGGCGGCGGCGCGACGGCCGTCTTCCCCGTGCCGAGCGTCGAGACGTTCTCGTCCGCCGAGACGGTCGTCGGGCCGGTGCCGGCGCCGGCGCCGGCCGCGACGGCGACCGTGACGCCGCCGCCGGGCGCGGGCGTGGCGGTCGCGGCGGGCGTCCCGCCGGAGGCCGAGACCGAGGCGGAGGCGAGCGCCGTCCCGGGCGGCGATGCGGGCGCGGGGGCCGGCGCGAGCCCGAGGGAGCGCTCGGCCGCCTGCGCCCCGATCCCCGGGGGCGACCGGCCGCTCGGCGTCGTCTACCTCGACTCGAGCGTCGCCTACGCCTTCGACGCCCACCACCTGGAGCTCCTGGCCCAGATCGGGCGCGAGCTCGGCTTCGCGGTCGAGAAGGAGCACCTCCTCTCCGACCTCGAGGAGCTCTTCTTCTCGACGGTCATGACGCTCGTGGCCGCGATCGACGCCAAGGACCGCTACACGGCCGGCCACAGCGAGCGCGTCATGATGTACGCGGTCGCGCTCGCGCGCCGCCTGGGCCTCGCCCCGCGCGACCGCGAGGTGGTGAAGCTCGCCGCCCTCTTCCACGACGTCGGCAAGATCGGCATCCCCGAGAGCATCCTGAACAAGCCGGCGCGGCTCTCCCCCGAGGAGGCGACGGTCATGCGGACGCACCCGCAGATCGGCGCCGACATCGTCGCCCGCATCCGGCACCGGGCGATGCGGGCGGTGAGCGAGGCCGTCCTCCGGCACCACGAGCGCTGGGACGGGACCGGCTTCCCGGGGGGCCTGACGGGCGAGGCGATCCCCCTCGTCGCCCGGATCGTGGCCGTCGCCGACGCCTTCGACGCCATGACGACGAGCCGGTCCTACGCGACCGAGCGGGCCGCCGAGGTCGTGATCGCCGAGATCGCGAACCACGCGGGCACGCACTTCGACCCGGCGGTCGCGACCCCCTTCGTCGAGCTCGTCCGCTCGGGCGAGATCCGGCCGATGGCGATCGAGCCGAAGGTCCTCTTCGTCCGCGACGCGCCGGCCGGCTCGGCCTCGGCCTCGGGCCGCCTGGCCGTGCCGCTCGACGTCGAAGAGATCCGGATCCGGATGTAGATGGCGCGTTCGCCCGCGGCGGGGCGCCCGGGGCCCGGACCCGGGCTCTGGCTCTGGCTCGGGCTCGCGCTCGGGCTCGGGCTCGGGCTCGGGCTCGCCCCCGCCGCCGCCCTCGCCCAGGGCGTCGGCGTCGACGAGCGCCGCCTGGCGGTCGAGCGCGAGCTCGAGGCGCCGCTCCTCACCTCGGCCCGCGATGTCTACGTCGACGCCGAGAAGGGGACGCTCGTCGCCGGCGGCGACATCGCGATCGAGGCCGGGCGCATCCGCATCCTGGCCGACGAGGTCGTCGCCTCCTTCGACCCCGACCCGCGAAGGCGGCGCGCCCGCGGGGACGGCCCCCTGCGCGAGGTCTACGCCTTCGGGGACGTCCACGTCTCGGGGCTGGGCGAGATCATCGAGTGCTCGGCCCTCTTCTACGACTTCGAGGAGGGGCGCGGCGTCGTCGCCCGCGGCGAGGTCAGGGCCCGCCTCGAGGTCGCGAGCGGCACGCACGCCCCGCTCCTCCTCCGGGCCGAGCGGATCCTCCTCGAGGGCGAGCTCACGCGGTTCGTCGCCGCCGGGGCCGTCGTCTCGACGTGCACCTTCGAGGAACCGCACTACGGGCTCTCGGCCGGGACGATCCGGGTCTTCCGGCGGTTCGCGGAGGGCGAGGACGGGGCGGCCTCGCAGGGCGGCCCCGCCGGCGATCCCGGGGCCGAGCGCGGCCCCGGGTCGGTCGTGTTCACGGCCCGCGAGCCGAAGGCGACGAGCTTCGGCGTCCCCTTCTTCTACCTCCCCTGGTCGCTCTCGTGGGATACGGCCTGGAACCGCTACCTGCCGAGCGTCGAGTTCGGGCGGCGCGGGAAGTTCGGGACCTTCGTCCTGACGGAGACGCCGATCTACCCGGGCCGGGCGCTCGACCTGACGCTCGGGCTCGACTACTACTCGAAGCGCGGGATCGGGGTCGGCCCCGACCTCCAGTACCGCGGCGAGACGTTCCGCGGGCTCGTCGACACGTACTACATCCACGACGGGGGCGAGGACGACAACCCCGTCACGCAGGGCAAGCCGCGGAACGAGGACCGCGGGCGGGTGCGCCTCCTCCACCGGGAGGCGCTGCCGTTCGGGCTCCGGCGCGACGCCGAGGTCAGCTACATCTCGGACCGCGGCTTCCTCCCCGAGTACTTCGAGCGCGAGTTCAAGGAGGGGAAGCCGCAGGAGACGTACGTCCACCACTACGGGCGGCACGAGAACCTCTTCGCGGCCCTCCTCGCGAAGTGGCGCCTGAACGACTTCCAGAGCGACCTCGAGCACCTGCCGCGCGGGCGCTTCGCCGTGATCTCGCAGCCGCTCGTCGAGGACGTGCTCCCGATCGGGCACGCCTTCTACCTCACGGCCTCGGTCGAGGCGACGAGCGTCCGCTTCCGCCCCGACGACGCCCGCCCCGACATCCGCTCGGCCCGGACGCTGCGCGGCGACGTCGACCTCCGCCTCGACTACCCGTTCGCCCTCGGCCCGGTGCAGGTCGACCCCTTCGGCGTCGCCCGGGCGACGACGTACGAGCGGACGCTCGAGCGCTTCGCCTCGCAGACGCGCGAGACGGCGGGCGGCGGGGCCATCGCCAGGACCGACCTCTGGCGCGACTTCGAGGCCGCAAGCCCGCTCCTCGGGCTCGACGGCCTCCGCCACACGGCCACGCCGACGGTCGGGTACGTCCACGTCTTCCTCAACACGGTCGACCCGGACGAGCTCTTCTTCTTCGACGCCGTGGACCGCGTGGACGAGAACGAGTTCGTCCTCCTCGGGCTCCGGAACCGCCTGGCGACCGAGCGCGGCGGGCGGCTGCTCGACGTCCTCGACCTCGACATCGAGGCCCGCTACTTCCCGCGCCCGCGCCGCAACTTCGAGGTCCCGGGGGAGAGCTGGGGCCTCATCCGCCCCGACCTCCGCGTGACGCCGGCCGAGCTCTTCTCGATGTCGGCCCGGGCCCAGTTCGACCCGAACGACGACCGCGGCGTCCGCTCGCTCCGCCGCGCCGACATCGCGGCGACGCTCACCCCCGAGCCGGGCGTCTCGCTCTCGGGCGGCTACCGCTTCCTCGACGACGGCTTCTCGGCCGTGACCGTCGGCGTCGACTGGCGGCTCACCGAGAAGTGGGGCATCTCGGCCCTCGGGCAGTACGACTTCGAGCAGCAGGAGTTCATCGACCAGCGGCTCCGCGTGAGGCGCTACCTCCACAGCTTCGTCCTCGAGGTCGAGCTCGGCGTCGACTTCGGCGAGGAGGAGGACGTCCGCTTCTCGGTCACGTTCCTGCCCCGCGAGCTCTTCGGCCGCGAGCGCCCGTTCGGCGGGGATGTCGAGCGCGGGCCGGCGTCGTTCTTCTGACCCCCGGCCCCGCGGTTGATGCCCGCGCCCGGCCCGCTACAATGCGGCGGTCAATGGCGCTCGCGGCCGCGGTCTACCCGGGGACCTTCGACCCGCTCACGAACGGGCACCTGGACATCATCCGGCGGGGGGCGAAGCTCTTCGACCGCCTGACGGTCGCGGTCGCCGTGAACCTCGAGAAGACGCCGCTCTTCACGAAGGACGAGCGGCTCGAGATGCTGAAGGCCGAGGTCGAGCCGCTCGCGAACGTCGCCGTCGAGGCCTTCGACGGGCTGATCGTCGAGTTCGCCCAGAAGCAGGGCGCGCGCGTGATCCTCCGGGGGATCCGGACCTTCTCGGACTTCGAGTACGAGTTCGGGATGGCGCTCACGAACCGGAAGCTCGCCGACGACGTCGAGACCGTCTTCATCATGCCGAGCGTCGAGTGGTCCTACACGAGCTCGCGGCTCGTGAAGGAGGCGGCCAGCATGGGCGCCGATGTCTCCCACTTCATCCCGCCGCGCGTCCTGACCCGGCTCACGGAGAGGATCCCGCGCCGGCAGAGCTTTCCGACGTCGTAGCCCGGAGGGGCTCATCGCCCGTCGCCGGTGGACGTCGCACGTCGCACGTCGCAGTCACGGGGGGAGCGAGCCGAGCCATGCCGAAGACGATCGTCCACACCGACCGCGCCCCCAGGGCGATCGGGCCGTACTCGCAGGCCGTCGTGAGCGGGGATCTCGTTTTCTGTTCCGGGCAAATCCCGATCGACCCGGCGACGGGCGAGATCGTGAAGGGCGGCATCGGCCCGCAGACGGAGCGCGTCCTCGCGAGCCTGGCGGCCGTGCTCGAGGCCGCCGGCGCCCGGCTCGCGGACGTCGTCAAGACGACGGTCTACCTCGCGGACCTCGCCGACTTCCAGGAGATGAACGCCGTCTACGGCCGCTCCTTCGCCGAGGCGGCGCCGGCCCGGGCGACGGTCGAGGTCGCCCGGCTCCCGAAGGACGTGCGGGTGGAGATCGACGCCATCGCGCGGGTCGGCGAGGCGTAGCCCGGCCTTGCGATGCGGCTCGCGGTCGAGGGGCTGACGGTCGACTTCGCCTCGCCGCGCGGCCCGGTGCGCGCGGTCGACGAGGTCTCCCTCGACCTCGACGAGGGCCGGGTCCTGGCGGTCGTCGGCGAGTCGGGCTCGGGGAAGAGCACGCTCGCCCTCGCGCTCGCGCGGCTCCTGGACGAGCCGCCCGCCCGGATCGTGGCCGGACGCGTCCTCTGCGGCGGCGTGGACCTCCTGACCCTGCCGCCGCGGGCGCTCAGGGCCTACCGGGGAAAGGAGCTCGGGTACGTGTTCCAGGAGCCGCGGGCGGCGCTGAACCCGGTCCTGAGCGTGGGCGACCAGGTGGTCGAGGCCATCCGGGCCCACGAGCCCTCGGTCCGCGGCCGGGTCGCGCGCGAGCGGGCGGCGGCGCTCCTCGAGCGCGTCGGGATCGCGGGCGCGGGGCGGCGCCTCGGGGCCTACCCGCACGAGCTCTCGGGGGGCGAGCGCCAGCGGGCCATGATCGCGGTCGCGCTCGCCGCCTCGCCGCGCGTCCTCGTGGCCGACGAGCCGACGACCGCGCTCGACGCCGCCCTGCGCGTCCAGGTGCTCGACCTCGTCGACGGGCTCAGGCGCGAGCGCGGCCTGGCCGTGCTCGTCATCACCCACGACATGGGCGTCGTCGCCCGGATCGCGGATCGCGTCGTCGTCCTCCGCCACGGGCGGGTCGTCGAGTCCGGGCCCGTCGAGGAGGTGCTCCTCGCCCCGCGCGACCCGTACACGCGGGCGCTCCTCGCCGCCGTCCCGCGGCTCAAGGCCCACGCCCATGCCTGAAAGCCTCTACGCCCATCCGCGCGTCTACGACGTCGCCCACGACTTCCGCGACTACGCCTGGGAGTGCGACGCCGTCCTCGCCTGGGCGGCGCGCGTCCTCGGAAGGCCGCCGCGGCGGGCCCTCGAGGTCGCGTGCGGGCCGGCCTACCACGCCTGCGAGCTCGGGCGGCGCGGGCTCGAGGTCCACGGCCTCGACCTCTCGCCGCTCATGGGCGCCTACGCCCGCGAGCGGGCGGCCCGGGCGGGGGTGCGGCTCGAGACCCACGCCGGGGACATGATGGCCTTCGACCTCGCGGACCCGCCCTTCGACCTCGCCCTCTGCATGATCGACTCGACCCTCCACGTCCCGACGGTCGACCGCATGGTCGACCACCTGCGGGCCGTCGCCCGCCACCTCGGGCCGTCGGGGGCCTACGTGATCGAGCAGAACCACCCGGCGCAGTACCTCGGGCGGCGGGCCTTGGTCGACCTCGAGTGGACCGAGCGCGATCCCGAGACCGGGCTCGAGGTCTGGATCCGCTACGAGGACCCGGGCGCCCGCCTCGACCCGATCACGCAGATCGCCTCGGTGACGGTGACGACGCGGGTCCGCGAGCCCGGCCGGCCCGAGCGGCGGCTCGTCGACGAGACCCGCCTCAGGGTCTGGCTCGCGGGCGAGATGGAGGCGGCGATCCGCCTCTCGGGCGCGTTCGCGATCGCCGCGCGGCACGCCGACTTCGAGCCGGACGCGCCCTTCGACGACGGGCTCGAGTCCTGGCGCATGATCCACGTCTTGAGGAAGACCGCATGACCCCTCCCGCGTCCCCGAGGGCGGGCCCGCCCGGCGACTCGCCGGCCGACAAGCCCTACAACGAGCCCGAGCTCTACGACATCGCCTTCGACTTCCGCGACGTCCCGGCGGACGTCGACGTCATCCTCGGCTGGGCGACGCGGGCCGGGAGCGGGCGGGCGCCGCGGCGGACGCTCGAGCTCGCCTGCGGCCCCGCCTACCACACGATCGAGCTCGCCCGGCGCGGGATCGCGGCCGAGGGGCTCGACCTGACGCCGGCCATGCGCGCCTACGCGGTCGAGAAGGCGCGGCGCGCGGGCGTCGCCATCGAGGTCCACGGGGCGGACATGGTCGACTTCGACCTCGGCCCCGATCGCCGCTACGACCTGACGCTCTGCCTCCTCGAGAGCCTGTCTCACGTCTACACCCTCGATGCCATGCTCTCGCACCTCGCCTCCGTGCGCCGGCACCTCGTCCCGGGCGGGATCTACGTGACCGAGCAGTCGCACCCCTTCGACCACCTGACCGACGACCGGCCCGTCCACTCGGACTGGGTGCGGGAGCGCGGCGACGTCGAGATCGAGACCTTCTGGGGGAAGAAGGACGACGAGTTCGACCCGACGACCCAGGTCCGGGTCGCCCAGGTCGAGATGCGCGTGCGCCGCGGCGGCCGCGAGGAGCGCGTGATCCGCGAGACGTGCCGGATGAAGGTCTGGCTCGCGCCCGAGATGGAGGCGGCGATCCGGCTTTCGGGGGCGTTCGAGATCGTGGAGCGACACGGGGGCTGGCGGCTCGACTCGCCGTTCGACGACGCCGAGGACAGCTGGCGGATGATCCACGTGCTGCGGGCTCGGTGACGGAACCCCTCCTCGAGGTCGCCGACCTCGTCGTCCGCTTCCCCGGTCCGGACGGGATTCTCCGGCGCGTCGTCGACGGCGTCTCCCTCGCCGTCGCCCGCGGCGAGACCCTCGCCCTCGTCGGCGAGTCCGGCTCGGGCAAGACGACGATCGGGCGCGCGGCCCTGCGCCTCATCGAGCCGAGCGCGGGCGACGTCCGCTTCCGCGGGCGCTCGCTCCTCGGCCTTCGCGGGCGCGCGCTCCGCCGCGTGCGGCGCGAGCTGCAGGTCGTCTTCCAGGACCCCGTGGCCTCGCTCGACCCGCGCATCCGGGCGTGGGCGACCGTCGCCGAGGGGCCGGCGATCCACGGCCTCTGGCCGCGCGCCGAGCGGCGCGCGCGGGCGGTCGCCCTCCTCGCGCGCGTCGGGCTCGACCTGGCTCACGCCGACCGCCTTCCGCACGAGCTCTCCGGGGGCGAGCGCCAGCGGGTCGCGATCGCGCGCGCGCTCGCGGTCGAGCCGAGCCTCATCGTCCTCGACGAGGCGACCTCGGCGCTCGACGTCTCCGTGCAGGCCCAGGTCCTGGCGCTCCTCGCCGGCGTCAAGCGCGAGCGCGGCCTCGCCTTCCTCTTCATCTCGCACGACCTGGCCGTGGTCGAGCTGATGGCCGACCGCGTCGCGGTGCTGCGCGCCGGCCGCGTCGTCGAGGAAGGGGAGACGGCGCGCGTCCTCGCCCATCCGGAGCACCCGTACACGCAGGCGCTCGTCGCCGCCTGCCTGCCCCCGGATCCCCGCGCGGCGCGGGCGATGGCGGGCGGTCGCGGCGCCGCTTCCCTTGACGGCTCCGCGAGAAAGGGACTATAATCGCCCAGGCACTCGCCGCGGGCTCGGGGGCCAAGGCCCCGACCCGAAGACCGGCGGGCCCGGAGCGCATGGCCGAGTCGCTCGAGAAGATCCGGATCAAGAAGGTCCTCGGGCCGACGAACACGGGCACGGCCGTGCTCCTCGGCAACGACCAGAAGACCTTCGTGATGTTCATCGGGCTCTACGAGGGCGCGGCGATCATCCGCGAGCTGAACGGCGAGGTGCCCGCCCGCCCGCTGACGCACGAGCTCGTCTCGTACATCCTCACGGGCTTCAACATCGAGATCAAGCAGATCATCATCTCGGACATCCTCAACAACACGTTCTGCGCGACCCTCGTCCTCGAGCAGAAGGTGACGGACGGCAACGGGGAGTGGGTCGGGAAGCGGAACGAGGTGAGGATCGACGCCCGGCCGAGCGACTGCCTCATCCTCGCCTTGAAGGAGAAGCGGGACATCTTCTGCACCCCGCAGGTGCTCGAGAAGGTCCGCGACATAAGCGAGGAGATCGGCCTCGAGAAGGAGGTCGAGGGCGAGCCCGGGTCGATCCCGTTCACGAAGCCGAGCTTCCTCGAGGGCCTCGAGGACGAGTTCGACGCGGACCTCGGCAAGGACCGCGAGTCCGAGGAAGAGGGCGAGAGCTAGCTCGCGACGCCGAAGACCCGCACGAGAAGCCGAGCCTCGCCCTGAGAGAAGAAGCCGGGCCCCCCACCTTCCTCGTCCTCCCCTTCGCGACGCGACCCGCGCCGGCGCCGGCGCCGCTCGTCTCGCGCGGGATCGCCCGCTCGGTCCAGCGCTACCTGGCGCGGTTCCTCCCGGCCGTCTTCATGCCGCTCGTGGCGAGGCGCGAGGAGGAGCTGCTCTTCGTCAACACCCCCGAGCCGCTGGCCGTGAACGACGTCTGCGGGATCGGCCGGGCGCAGGGCGCGACCCACGTCCTCGACGGGCTCTGCACGGGGTCGCGGTTCCTCGACGTCAAGGCGCGCGTCGTCGAGGTCCTGGGCTGCCGGGTGGTCGACGAGAAGGTGCGCTCGTTCAGCTACGTCGACTTCCTCGGCGGGCTCGCGAGGCTCGCGCGCTTCGCGGCCGACACGGTCGCGGTCGGCGGGCACCTGCCGCCGGAGGCGCCGCCCGGGCCGCCGGTCCGCGACTTCGACGCCCTCATCCGCTACCTCGCCGCCGAGGAGCTGGGCCTCATGCCCTACGAGGACAGGGACGCCGTCCAGCGGGCGGCCGTGCGCCGCCGCGAGCTCCAGGCGCAGGCGGCCGCGGCCGACGCCGGCGTCGCCGCCATCGCCAGCGCGCTCGGCGCCTGATACACTCCCGGTCGTGAGCGCCGCCGCCGACCTCTCCGCCCTCGCCCTCGCCCTCCGGGCGCGCCTCGAGCTCGACGTCCTCACGGGCGTCGAGGAGGCCGTGCTCTCCCGGCCGCTGCCGCCCGACAGCGCCCCGCCATCCCCCCCGCGCCCCGCGCCGAGGTCGGCCCAGAATCAACGAAAAGTTGATTCTAGGCCCCTCTCGACGTCGAAGGGGCCTCAGAATCAACAAAAAGTTGATTCTACGAGGGGCCCTGCCCCCGCCCCCGCCCCTGCCCCCGCCCCCCGCCCCCTGCCCCGGGAAGAGGGCCGCGCCATCTCGCGTGCCCGTGACAGCGGCCCGGGCCTCGTCGTCCCCCCCGCCCCCGCCGCCGGCGCCCTTCCCCCGGACCTCCCGCCGCAGGCGGAGAAGCGGGCGAGGCTCGGCGCCCTGGGGGCGTACCTCCGCCCGTGCACGCGCTGCGGGCTCTGCAAGGGGCGGACGCAGGTCGTCTTCGGCGTCGGCGACCCGGACGCGGCCATCCTCTTCGTCGGCGAGGGGCCGGGCGCGGACGAGGACCGGCAGGGCGAGCCGTTCGTCGGCAAGGCGGGCCAGCTCCTGACGAAGATCATCGAGGCCATGGGCCTCCGCCGCGAGGACGTGTACATCGCGAACGTCGTCAAGTGCCGGCCGCCCGGCAACCGCGTCCCGATGTTCGAGGAGGCCCAGGCGTGCCTGCCCTTCCTCCTCGACCAGATCGAGACCGTGCGGCCGAAGGTCCTGATCGCCCTCGGCTCGACGGCGGCGAAGGCGCTCCTCGGGACGACCTCGTCGATCGGTCAGCTCCGCGGGCGCTGGCACGACTTCCGCGGGACGCCCTTGCTCGTCACCTACCACCCGGCGTATCTCCTGCGAAACCCAGGAGATAAGCGAAAGGTGTGGGAGGACGTGCAGCGGGCGATGGAGCGCCTCGGCCTCAGGCGGCCCGGAAATTCCTCGGAGCCTTAGCTTTACCTTTGGTCGGGCCCGCCCGCGGGCGGCGCCCGTCATCGCTTGGCGATGGCTCTGTCATCGTTCGGTCATCGGCCCGCCACCACATCTTCCGGCGACAAGACCCGCTTGACTTCGCCACCTCGCGACCGTTAGAATGCAGCGCACGGCGCGGGACTCGGTCGACCCCCGCGCCCCGCTTTTTTCTCTAGGCACCGCGACGGGGAGATCCGAGCCTTTATGGCCAGCGGGTCCGTCTGGGGCATCGATCTCGGGAAGTCCTCGCTCAAGGCCGTCCAGCTCCGGAAGGTCAAGGAGGAGCTGGACATCGAGGCCCTCGAGTACATCGAGTACGACACCTCGGCCGACGGGACGGTCCCGCCCGGCGAGCCGAGCCGGGCGCTCGAGCGCCTGGTCGCCGACCACCCGGAGATCAAGAAGGAGCGCGTGGTCGTCGCCCTCGCCGGCCACCAGTCCTTCAGCCGCTTCCTGAAGCTGCCGACGCTCGACCGCCGCCAGGTGGACCAGATGGTCCATTTCGAGGCCCAGCAGCAGATCCCCTTCCCGATCGCCGACGTCGTCTGGGACTACGCGGTGATCGAGCGCGACTACGAGCCCGGCGACGAGATCGAGGTCGGGCTGTTCGCGATCAAGCGCGAGATCGTCTACGCCTTCCTCGCCGACCTGAAGCTCGCCGGCATCGAGCCCGACGTGCTGACGATCGCGCCCGTCGCCCTCTACAACTTCGCCCGCTGGGACATGGAGCTGCCGGAGGGCAAGGCGGCGCTCCTCCTCGACATCGGGTCCGACCACACGGACCTCGTCCTCATCGACTCCGACCGTTACTGGGTCCGCAACCTGGCCCTGAACGGCCACGACCTGACGAAGGCGATCCAGGCGAAGTTCGGCATCCCGTTCGCCGAGGCCGAGAAGAAGAAGCGCGAGGCGGCGACCGCCAAGGACAACAAGAAGATCTTCCAGGCGACCGAGCTCGTCCTCAAGGACTTCACGGGCGAGATCCACCGCTCGATCGGCTTCTACAAGGCCCAGAACAAGGGGCGGACGATCCAGATCCTCAAAGCCTGGCTCCTCGGCGACGGCTCGAAGCTGCCGAACGTCGCCCCCTTCTTCCAGAAGGAGCTCGGCTTCGCGGTCCAGGCGCTCCGCCAGGTGAACAACCTGAACGTCGTCGAGTCCGACGACATCGAGCTCCTGAAGGAGCACGTCCCGGCCTTCGCCGTCGCCTTCGGCCTCGCGGTCCAGGGCGCGGGCGAGGCCTCGAGCGACGTCAACCTCCTCCCCGAGGAGATGCTCCAGCAGAAGGCGCTCGAGAAGAAGAAGCCGCTCGCGATCGGCGCCGTCGCCGCCGCCTTCGGCGCCTTCGCCCTCAACTACTTCTTCGCCACGAGCCAGCTCGAGGAGATGGACGCGGAGCTCAAGAACGCGCGGCTCCACGTCGCCAAGCTCGACGCCAACAGGGCCCAGCTCGACGCGCTCGCGGCCGAGGCCGACGGGCTCGAGCCGGGCCTCGGCAAGCTCGTCGCCGTGAGCGACCGCCGCCTCCAGGCGCTCGAGCTCCTGAACAAGCTCTCGCGCGCGCTGCCGCCGCGGAACGGGCTGACGCACGACCTCACGCCGGCCCAGCTCGAGCTCCTGGTCCCGCCGAAGTCGAGCAACCGGAAGGCGATCGAGGACCTCGTGAAGGACCTCGACGTCAAGATGCGCGAGCGCAACGACCAGAAGTACTGGGTCCTCGAGCTCAAGATCGGCCCGCAGCCCGCCCCCGGGCGCGGCGTGCGGGCGACGCTCGAGGTCGCGCGCCTCCTCCAGGGCGACGAGCCGACGACGAAGCGGGCCCTGACCGACACGCTCGTCGCCGACCTGAAGCGCGAGCTCGGGCTCGGCGGTCTCTCGGAGGACGAGCTCAAGAAGCACGTCCGCTTCGTCGGCGGGACGAAGCGCCTCTCGGCCCTCGACGCGACCGCCGTCGCCGGCGCGCCGGGCCCGGGCGGCGCCTCCATCGGCGGCGGCGGCGGCTTCGGCGCCCCCGGCGGCTTCGGGGCGGCCGCGCCCGCGGGCGGGCGCGAGTACGTCCAGTTCTCGATCGAGGTCGACTACCCCGCGCCCGTCCCCGAGGCCGCCCCGAAGACGGCCGGGACGCAGGCCGCGGGCGCCTCCACGGCGTCCGGCGGGTAAAGGACGCGCCCTCCCATGGAACAGCTCAAGAAGAACGCGTTCTGGGTCGCCTGCGGGGCGGGCATCCTCGTCGCCCTGATCCTCCAGGTCGCCCTCGTCTCCTTCGGCGTCAAGGACGAGATCGCGAAGAAGAAGAAGGACCTCGACCGGACGATCAAGCAGCTCGAGAAGTACGCCCGGATCGACGACAAGCTCCTGACGGACGCGAAGGACGGGCTGCCCGTCGACGCCGTCGTCGCCTTCCAGGACAAGCGGCGCGAGGCGATCGAGAAGGAGCTCAAGGACGTCGGCGCGAAGTACGAGAAGCGCGACCAGAAGTTCGAGGAGTACTTCTCCGAGCTGCGCGTCAAGGAAGGCCAGGTCCCGGACCAGACGGACTTCGGCGCCCAGTACGACAAGTATTACGGCGACCTGAAGAAGCGCCACGGGGCGCTCGTCGACAAGACCCAGGAGTTCGAGCGCGTCTTCCCGCGGGCGGCGGTGACGAAGCCCGAGGAGATCCCGGACGCCCAGAAGAAGTTCTGGATGATGCAGGCCGTCGCCGCCGCCGCCTCGGAGGTCCTGGCGCCGGGGAAGGCCGGCCCCGAGCCCTTCAAGGCCTCGCCGCTGACCGCGATCGACAAGGTCGAGTTCGGCCAGGCGAAGGAGAACGCCGCTCCGCCCTACGCCCTCCTGCCGGCGCGCGTCGAGGCCCGGCTCAGGCTCTCGGACGTGGCGAAGCTCGTCTCGGCGCTCCTCGGCGGGTCGAAGGAAGAGGTGCGGCGCGTGCCCTTCCAGGTGCGGGCGATCGAGCTGAAGCCGATCCCGTTCTCGTTCGCCGAGCTGGCGACGTACGGGGTCTCGATCGGCGACAAGGCGCCCGTGCGCGACTTCCCGCGCGACGTCGAGGTCGGGTTCGCCGACACGACGAAGGACGTGAAGCTGCCGGGCGACCACGGGGTGTACGAGCTCGACGAGCCGCGCGTGCTGTGCGTGCTCGAGCTCGAGGCCGTCGACTGGGGCGCCCGTCCGCCCGCCGCCGGGGCGGGGCGCTGAGTTCCGGGCTGGGGGAGAAGGGAGCGTCGTCATGGACCTGAAGCAGCTCCTCTTCGACCACTTCGAGAAGCTCGGCCTCGGCGTGACCGGGGCCTTCCTCTTCGGAGCCCTGCTCGTCGGCGCGTTCGGCGAGTCGCCGGCCGAGGCATCGAAGGACAAGGTGAAGAAGCTCAACGCCACGGTCCAGGACAAGAAGCAGAAGGCCGAGGAGCAGGCGCCGAAGCTGAAGGCCCGCGACGAGGCCGAGCGCGTCGACCGCTCCATCCAGGGCGCGCCGCGCGGCGAGGCCCTCCCCGCCTGGGTCTTCCACCGGAAGCCCCTCGTCGTCCTCGGCGCCCTCGGCCAGGGCGCGCTGACGGCCCGGCACCTCCCGTGCGAGAACCTCGAGGGCAAGGGCCGGCTCGGCTCGATCGCGCTCTCCTTCGAGGAGCCGACCTGCCTCTACGACAAGCACGCGCGCCACACGATCCTGCGGGCGGTCGGAGCGGCCCAGGACTGGAAGCCCGTCGGCGAGGTCGACGCCCGGAAGCCGGGCGAGAAGCTCGCCTTCGTCGACAAGGACTGCGAGCCCGGGAAGAGCTACTACTACCGCGTCCAGACGGTCGCCCGGGTCGACGAGACGGCCAAGCCCTCCGAGCGCGGACGCCCGATCGAGCTGCCGAACGAGGAGGGCGTCAAGCTCTCGAACATCGCCGGGCCCTTCGAGCGGCGGCCGGACACGTACCTCGAGTGCGTGAGCGTCGAGCCGAAGCCGACGCCGGCCGAGCTCGCGCGGGACCCGAACAAGAAGGGCTCGGCCTACCTCAAGGTCTGGAAGTGGGACTCGGCCGCCGGCCAGTGGGACTACGAGGGGTACAGCCGGGTCTACTACGACGAGACGGTCGGCAAGGGAAAGTACGCGACCCGCTGGGTCCTCAAGGAGACGAAGCGCGGCAAGGTGCCGAAGAAGATCGGCGGCACCGAGGTCGAGATCGACGCCGACATCTCCATCCTGAACGATCCGAAGACCAAGGAGACGCTCGAGCTCAACAACGTGGTCAAGTCGGACGAGGTCCAGGCGATCAACAAGGACAAGAAGGCCTTCTCCGAGGAGGGGTCGGAGGAGGCCTCGGGGACGGACGGGAAGAAGCCTGAAGACAGGAAGAAGACCGAGCGGGGCCGGTGATGGCGCCGGCGCCGCCGCGGCCGGGGACACTGACGTCACGTCGTCGGGGCTGGGGAAGTGAAACGGGGAGCACGCGCATGACGTACACGGGTCGGTTCCATCTGGCGCTCTCGCTCGGGCTCGCGGCGTCCCTCACCGCGAGCTGTGCCGCCCCCACGGCGGGCGGCGACAGGGCGAGCGGCGAGGCCGCCCCCGCGGCCCCTTCGGGGCGGCTCGCGGGCGACGTCGACGTCAAGGGCGGCGGCGCCGGGGCGCCGGCCGCCGAGGCCGCGCCGCCCGGCGGCCCGCTCGTCGCCCAGGGCGCCCCGCCCGAGCCGCGCCCGCCCGCCCCCGGGCCGCGCGAGCCGGGCCGGGCCCCGCCGCCGCCCGCGGGCCGCGGCAAGGACCCGCTCGACGACATCGGCCGCCAGCTCGGCATCGACGAGCAGGAGAAGAAGTTCCTGGCCGACTCGCACTTCAAGGCCGGCCAGTCGCTCTACGGCGAGCTGCGCTACCGGGAGGCGATCGCCGAGCTCAAGCGCTGCCTCAAGGTCGACCCGTCGCACGTCGAGGCCCGCCGCCTCCTCGAGCAGGCGCTCTACATCGTCGGCGACAGCGACGGCTACAAGGACGTCACGCGGCAGTACATAGACGAGACCGAGGTCAAGATCCAGCTCGGGCGCATGGAGGTCGAGCGCCTCTACAACGACGGCCTCCGCCTCATGCAGCAGAAGGAGTTCACGCGCGCGGCCGAGAAGTTCGAGCGCGTCCTCGAGGCCCTCCGCTGGTTCCCGTGGGACATCGACACCTCCGGGCTCCGCGGCCAGGCCGAGGCCGAGCTCAAGAAGGCGCGGAGCGAGGAGTCCGCCCGCGAGCAGCTCTTCCGCGAGCAGCAGCAGCAGGCGGCAAAGGAGGCCGCCCGCCTCGACGAGCTCAGGAGCCAGGCCTACCACCAGGCGAGGATCAAGACGCTCTTCGAGCAGGCGACGGAGGCCTACGCCCGCAACGAGTTCGACAAGTGCAAGGACCTCTGCTACCGCGTCCTCTCCCTCGAGCCGACCCACGCCAACGCGCGCAAGCTGGTCGAGCGCGCCGAGACGGCGCGGCGCCTGAAGGCCGAGCTCGACATCCTCGACGAAGACACCGAGCAGATGCAGCGGGTGATCGAGGGCGTCCGCGAGGCCGCGGTCCCGTTCCAGTCGATCTTCGCCTTCCCGTCCGACGAGCAGTGGGCGGCGGTCGAGAAGCGGGCCGTCGACATCCAGGAGTACTTCGAGCGCAAGGGCGAGCCCGAGTCGCCGGACGAGGCGCGCATCCGGGCGACGCTCGCGACCCGCAAGGTCACGATGGACTTCCGGGGCGGCGTCTCGTTCGAGGACGCGCTCACCTTCCTCCGCGACGTCACGGGCCTGAACTACGTGGTCGCGGCCGACGCCCAGGCGGCGGTCGCCGACGTCAAGCTGAACCTGAAGGTCCGCGACATCACGCTCAAGAACGCGCTCGAGCTGATCCTCGGGCAGGCCCCCGACCTCATCTACAAGATCAAGCACGACGCGGTCGTGATCAACACCAAGGGCTCGGAGACGGAGGACCTGGTCCTCCGCTTCTACGAGGTCTCCGAGATCGTCAACGACCTCCCCGACAACCCCGCCCCGAACCTCGCCTTGAAGCCGGGCGGCGAGAGCCAGGGCGGCGGCGGCGGGGCGACGGGCGCGATCCTCAACATCGGCGAGGAGGAAGGGGCCGAGATCGGCACGGGCATCGGCCCGGACAAGCTGAAGGAGCTGATCGAGGGCAAGGCGCTCGCCGGCGACGTCGAGGGCGGAACGGTCGAGTTCCTGGGCGGCCTGCTCATGGTCCGCATGCCGCTCTCGGTCCACAAGAAGATCGAGAAGCTCCTCGAGGCGCTGAAGCGCACGACCGGGATCACGGTCACGGTCGAGACGCGCTTCGTCGACGTCCAGGACAACTTCCTGGAGGAGATCGGCGTCGACTTCCGCGGGCTGCCGGCCCTCATCGCGGGCGCGTTCGCGCCCGGCCAGCCGACCAACATCGGCTACAACTACACCGGTCCGCAGCGGAACCCGGACTACGACATCCGGGCGCGCATCATCAACCTCTTCAGCCAGCAGACCGGCTCGACGGCGGCGACCCCGTTCCGCATCGCGGCCACGGGCGGCGGCGCCTTCCAGTACAACTTCCTCGAGGACTTCCAGCTCCAGGCGATCCTCGAGGCGGTGAAGAAGCAGCAGAAGGCGCGCCTCGTCGACGCCCCGCGCATCACGGTCTTCAACGGCCAGCGCTCCCACCTCATGACGATCCGCCAGGAGGCGTACATCTCGGACATCGAGGTGAACCAGACGGGCGTCACCCCGACGATCAACCCGGTCATCGGGATCCTCAACTCGGGCTCGATCCTCGAGGCGCGCCCCATCGTCTCGCACGACCGGCGGTTCGTGACGCTCGAGATCAAGCCGACGCTCGCCGTCGACCTGACGAGCGCCGCCGACGCGACGACGCTCACCCTCGCCGCCGGCAACACGAACATCTCGATCGAGCTCCCGGTCGTGTCGCTCTCCGAGATCAAGACGACGGTCATGGTCCCGGACGGCGGGACGGTGATCATCGGCGGGCTCAAGAACTTCCGCCAGGTCGAGAACTGGGCCGGGGTCCCGATCATCTCGAAGGTCCCGATCCTCAGGAACCTCTTCGAGCGCAAGGGGTATGCGGATCTCAAGCGGAGCCTGATCGTCCTCCTCACCTGCCACATCACGATCGGCCGGGAGGAGGAGGCCCGCCGGTTCAATCGGAGCGGGACGCCGTTCTAGGCAACGAACGGACGGGGGGCTTCGCCCGCTCGCTCCGTCCGTTCGTTCTTCAAGAGAACCATGACAAATTGGAACCTTCCGTCGATTAGGGGGTACCTGTGAATTGGGATTCTCGGCGGAGGGTGCCCGTGGGACGCTGGAGGCCAGTACCAAGAATGCTCGGCGCGGCGCTGGCCGCGGCGAGCGTTTTCGTCGACGTGGGAGGCGCTCACGCCCAGAGCGCCCGGGACGCTGATTTCGCGGCCCAGCTCTACCAGAAGGGGTACGAGGACCTGGCCGAGGAGGAGGCGCGGCGGATCGAGGCCGACGGCTCCTACGACACGAAGACCCGCGGCGACGCCGGCTACCTCTACGCCCGCATGCTCAAGGTCAAGGCCCAGCGCGAGGGCAAGACCGAGCTGCTCGAGCAGTACAAGCGCCTGATCGACGAGCTGAAGAAGAAGTACCCCGAGCACTCGGCTTCCAAGGTCGCCGGCCTCGAGCAGCTCCAGGCCCAGCTCGCCGAGGCCGAGACGCTCTTCGCGAACGCCCGCGACGAGACCGAGCCGGCGAAGGCCCAGGAGATGCGGGCCCGGGCGATCGAGCTCTTCCAGGGCGCGCTCGAGCGCTTCGACGAGGAGATCGTCGAGATCCAGAAGGGCTTCGCCCGGAACCCGAGCGACGACCTCCAGTACAAGCGCGACCTGGCCGAGTACCTGCGGGCGAACGCCTACTTCACGTACGCGCTCACGCTCGAGCCGGGCGCCAGGGAGCGGACGAACGCGCTCGACAAGGCGCGCGAGCTGTTCGCCTCCTTCTTCGACGAGCGGACCGAGTTCTTCCACCTCTGGACGCTCTCGTTCCTCGGGCGCGGGAAGGCCGAGCTCGAGCTCGGGAAGTTCAAGGAGGCGACGGAGACCTTCCTCGAGGCGGGCGGCATCGAGGCGCCGTTCAAGCACCCGGATCCGGCGATCCGCAAGCAGATGGAGGACTTCGTCCGGGACGCCCGGGCCGAGGGCTACTACTGGCTCATCGTCACCCAGGTCCGCTCGAAGAGCTTCAACGAGGCGCTCGAGGCCGCCGACGCCATGGAGAAGGAGTTCCCCGACTTCAAGCGCGCCCACTTCGGGCGGCTCGCGATCCTCGAGCGCGGCAAGGCGTACGCCGGCCTCGAGCGCTACAAGGAGGCGGGCGAGGCGATCTACGAAGTGGTCGAGATGTCGATGCGGAACGTGACCGACCACTTCCCGGGCTACGACATCGACCGCTACGGCGTCTCGGCCGCGAAGGCGCTGGCCGAGATCGTCGACACGACCCCGGCGATCTTCCCGGCCCCGGTCCAGTACCGCGCCGGGCAGGGCTTCTTCTTCCGCCAGCAGTGGGAGAAGGCGACCTGGGCCTTCAAGCAGGTCCTCGTCACGGCCTCGACCGACGAGGAGCGCGAGCTGTGGGGCGCCCGGGCGCTGATCGACACGGCCAACTGCTACCTCAAGGTCGGGCGCGTCCTCGAGGCCGCGATCACGTACCAGGGCCTCTATCGCCTCTTCCCGGGGAACGATCAGAGCGGGAAGGCGATGGCGCTGGCGAAGCAGATCTACGGGGACCTCGCCAAGGAGACGAAGAGCGCCTTCTACCAGAAGCGGGCGGACGAGGTCGCCGAGGACATCGTCAAGCTCGCCGAGGGGCCGGCGGCCGAGCGCGAGAAGTACAAGCAGGCGGTCGAGTGGCAGCGGGCGCGGCGCTACGTCGACGCGGCCGAGAAGTTCCTCTCGATCGAGAAGGAGGTGAAGTACAAGGGGAAGACGAGCCCGATCCCCTTCTACGCCGAGGCCATCGCCAACGCCGGCTACTGCTACTACCTCGCCCACCTCGAGGCGGCGAAGAGCCCCGGGAAGGGCGGCGAGCACCTGAAGAAGGCGCTCGACACGCTCAAGCACGCGCTCGACATCGGCAAGAAGGAGAAGGACCTGGACGCCTGGGCGGCGGCCGCCTACTTCCTGTCGCGCATCCACGGCAACGACAAGCAGAAGCAGTGGGACGAGGCCCTCGCGGCCCTCGAGCCCTTCGACGACGAGCTCGCCGCCCAGAAGGGGTTCCTCGGGCGGGCGCTCGGCCAGCGGGTCTACTGCTACATCCAGAAGGGCCAGCTCGACGCGGCGGACGTCGCCTTCACGCGCCTCGAGGAGGTCTCGGCCTCGGGCGAGGACCTGGTCGACGCCGCCTTCTACCTGGGCGACGCCTTCGGCGTCGAGGCCGACCACCTCCAGGACGAGGGCAAGGCCGGCGAGGCGGCGCTCGCCCGCGAGAAGGCCGCGAAGTGCCTCCGGATCTGGGTCACCGGCCAGAAGGACCTGACGTTCCGGTCGGGCGCGTGGGCGGCGGACATCGTCTTCCGCGCCGGCGACTACGGGGGCGCCAAGGCCGCCTACGAGTCGCTCTTCAAGCGCTTCCCGGCGAAGGACAAGGTGACCGAGGAGGACCGAAAGGCCAAGGTCTTCGAGTACGCCCAGCTCCACTACGCCCTCGCGCTCTCGCGGTCGGGCGACAACGACAAGGCGATCGCGATCTTCGAGGAGGTGAAGAAGGAGATCCCGCGCGACTTCCTGCTCGCGATGGGGTACGCGGAGACGCTGAACGCCAAGGTCCTGCGGATGACGGCCGGCACGACCCGCGACCGCATGGTCCAGGAGGCGTACAAGGCCTACCTCGGCGAGGCGGGCGCGCCCGGTTACTACACGTTCCTCCGCCAGGCCGGGGAGGAGGGCTACGCCGAGTTCGTCCAGGTCCACAACCTGCCGAAGCGCCCGTACGCGACCATCCTCAAGGAGGTCGAGGCGACGATCTTCGAGCTCCAGCTCGCGCTGAAGCAGTACGGCGAGGTCCTCCGCCAGATCCAGAGCTTCCGCACGCGCCAGGTCTTCGACGACGTCATAAACCTCCAGAGCGGGGGCCAGGTCGTCGGGCAGATCGTCGAGGAGGACGAGGAGAAGCTCGTCGTCCTCGTCGCGGACGAGAAGAAGACGATCGCCAAGGGCGACGTGGCGAGGACGCGGCGCGGCGGGCTCGACATCGAGCGGTTCCCGCCCGAGCTGCGCAAGCGCTTCGACGAGCTCGAGGCGCGGGCGAAGAAGGAGGGGAAGCTGTGACCGACCACCGCTGCGCTCCTCGCTCGCTCCGCTCGCTCGTCGCTTGGCGGTGGACGTCGCGGTTCGGCTTCGCCGCGTTCTCGTTCCTTCTGCTTGCCCTCCTCGCGCCTTCGGCGCTCGGAGCGCCGCGCGGCGACACGGTGATCCTGAACGACGGCGGCCGCCTCGACGGGGTCGAGGTGACGCGCTGGGACTTCGACGACGTGCGCGTCCGCTCGCGCGCCGGCGACAAGAAGCTGACGGGCGCGGACATCCTCCTCGTGATCCCCGGGAACGCCCCGGCGGACTACGGCCGGGCCGAGGCCTCGCGCCTCTCCGGTCGCTGGCAGGAGGCGGCCGCGCTCTACGAGAAGGCGGCCTCGCTCGCGGACCCCGTCTGGGCGAAGCCCCTCGGGACGTACTACGCCGCCGACTGCCGGCGGCTCGGGGGCGAGAACGGCGAGGCCGTCAAGGGCTTCGAGGCCTTCCTGGCCGCGTTCCCGAAGCACCTCTTCGCCCCGGCCGCGCAGTACGGGCTCGGCGAGGCCCTCCTCGCCGACGGCAAGGCCGACGCCGCGCTCGCCGTCTTCGAGAAGATGGGCCGCGCCTACGGCGACCGCTGGGAGTTCCACGGCAAGCTCGGGAAGGGGCTCTGCCACCTGGCGAAGAAGAGCTACACGGCGGCGCTGACCGAGCTCGAGATCGTGATCTCGAACAGCCGCGGCCGCTCCGGCTTCTCCGAGCTCCTGGCGCGCGCGAGCGTCGCCAAGGGCAAGTCCCTCATGGACCAGGAGAACTTCGGCGAGGCCATAAGCTTCTACGAGGGCATGATCCGGGGCGAGGGCCAGTCGGCCCCGGGGGCGGCCATGGCCTACGTGAACCTCGCCAAGTGCTACGAGCGCCGCTCCTCGAAGGAGGACGACAAGCGGATGGCGCTCCAGACGTACATCGCCGTCACGGTCCTCTACCCGACGGGCGAGGCTTACCCCGAGGCGCTCTACCGGGCGGCGAAGCTGCTCGAGGAGCTCGGCGACAAGGCCAAGGCCCGGGCGTTCATCGATGAGCTCAAGGCGCGCTGCCCGCAGAGCACGCAGGCGCGGTCGGTGCAGTAGGCGGTACAGGGAGTCGGTCGCAACCGGAGGGATGGGGCCCTAGCCATGAACCAGAAGCGGATGTTCCGGGTCGTCTTCACGGCGTTCCTGCTCGTCACCTGCGTCCTCTGCGGCACGGCGCTCGCCCAGGACAAGGTGCAGGACGAGGAGTCGCTCCTGACGCTCATCAACTACGGCGGCGGGATCGGCTACTTCACGATCTTCCTCAACTTCGTCGGCATGGGCTTCGTCATCGAGCACTTCATCAACATCCGCCGCGAGGTGCTCATGCCGCCCGAGGTCGTCCAGCAGATCGAGCAGCTCTTCGAGGAGGGCGAGTACGAGGAGGCGATGGCCATCTGCGAGAGCCGGCCGACGCACTTCACGCGCGTGATCGGCGCGGCCCTCCCGAAGATCGGCACCGGCTTCGAGAACATCAAGTCGGCCGCCCAGTCGGCCCACGAGGGCGAGGCGACGAAGCTCTTCCAGAAGATCGGCCACATCAACTTCATCGCCAACATCGCCCCGTCGCTCGGGCTGTTCGGGACGGTCTGGGGCATGATGTTCGCGTTCTCCGTCATCGCCCACTCGGCCACGCCGCCGACGCCGGCCGAGCTCGCGGGCGGCATCCAGCAGGCGATCGTGACGACGGTCATCGGGCTCGCCGTCAACATCCCGCTCTCGGGGTTCTTCTACTTCTTCCGCTACAAGGTCATCCGCCTCTCCGACGACGTCGGGAGCGCGGCCATGGACCTCCTCGATCGGTTCCGGGAGCAGTAGGAAGCTCGGCTCCTTCGGGGTTCTGAGCGCGAGTCGAGCGAGGTCGAGCGATGGCAAGAGACAACAAGGCCGATCCGGGCGACAACAAGCTGAACCTGACGCCCTGCATCGACATGGTGTTCCAGCTCATGATCTTCTTCATGGTCGTGAGCGACATCACCCCGGTGCTCGAGGACGTCCAGCTCACCAAGGCCTCGCAGGCGGACACGAACAAGGAGACCATCACCGAGCGGTCGATCGTCGTGAACGTCACGATGAAGGGCGACATCAAGATCATGGGGACCAAGCTCGAGGGGAAGGCCCTCGAGGATCGCCTGGCCGCCGAGGCCTCCGTCGCCGGCGTCGAGGACAACCCGAACGCCCCGGGAAAGAAGATCTCGAAGCTCTGGGTGACGATCCGCGGCGACCAGAACGTCGCCTACGAGAAGATCCAGAACGTCTTCGAGGCGTGCGCCAAGAACGGCATCTGGCGGACCCGCATCGCGGCGATCAAAGAGGAGATCGAGTAGATGGCCTCGCGCGCCTACCAGACGATGCGGGCGTCGGGTGAGTTCGAGATGAACATCACCTCGATGATCGACATCACGTTCCTCCTCCTGATCTTCTTCATGGTCGCGGCCAAGTTCCGGTCGACCGAGGGGAAGATCTCGGCGTTCCTCCCGAAGGACCGCGGGCTCGGGACGAGCTCGCCGAAGGTGCCGGAGGAGCTGCGGGTGAAGCTCCTCTGGGTCGAGTTCACGAGCAACCGCGAGACGGCGGACAACCACGGCCGCTGCCTCCTCAAGATCGACAAGAAGGTCTTCCCGGAGAAGGTGTACGCGGGCGACATCTGCCCGACGTGCAAGGACCGGCACCCGGCGCCCGACTTCGCGAGCCTGGCGGACTTCCTCGCCCGGGCCAAGGCGTCGTACAAGGGGCCGGAGAAGAGCCAGCCCGTCATCCTCGACGCCCGGACGAAGGTGCCGTTCAAGTACGTCGTCATGGCCCTCGACGCCTGCGTCAAGGCCGGCATCGAGGACGTCACTTTCGCGGCGGCCGAGAAGCCCTATACTGAGTGACGTGACGCCGACGGCCGCCACGCTGCGCCGCTGCCTCCCTCCCGCGACCGCCCTCCTCGGGGCGGTCGCGCTGCTTTTCGGGGTCGCCGGGAGCTTCTCATCCGGCGACGAGCGGAAGCCGAACCGGCTGGCGAAGGAGCGGAGCCCCTACCTCCGCCAGCACGCCGACAACCCGGTCGACTGGTACCCGTGGGGCGAGGAGGCGTTCGCGAAGGCGCGGCGCGAGGGGAAGCCGGTGCTGCTGTCGATCGGCTACAGCGCCTGCCACTGGTGCCACGTGATGGAGCACGAGTCGTTCGAGGACGAGGAGGTCGCGAGGGTCCTCTCCGAGGGGTTCGTCGCCGTCAAGGTGGACCGCGAGGAGCGGCCGGACGTGGACGACGTCTACATGACGGCCTGCCTCGTCGTCCAGGGCTCGGGCGGCTGGCCGCTGACGGCGATCCTGACGCCTACCGGGCGGCCGTTCTTCGCCGGGACGTACTTCCCGAAGAAGGTCTTCCTCGAGCTGCTCGGCGAGGTGTCGCGGCTCTGGAAGGAGGACCGGAAGGAGGCCGAGCGCCACGCCGACGAGATCGTCGCCCGCATGCGCCACTTGACCGGCGCCGGGCCCGAGGGAGAGGAGGGCGCGGGGGCCGTGCGCCCGGCGGCGAAGGAGGCGCTCGAGCGGGCGCTCGCCGCCTGGGAGCGGGTCTACGACCGCGAGCACAAGGGCTTCGGCGGGGCCCCGAAGTTCCCGCCGCACCAGGCGCTCAGGCTCCTGCTCGTCGAGCGCGAGCGCGCCGGGGCGAGGGCGCGGGCGATGGCCCTGGAGACGCTCGACGCGATCGCCGCGGGCGGCATCCACGACCACGTGGGCGGCGGCTTCCACCGCTACGCGGTCGACCGCGAGTGGCGCGTCCCGCACTTCGAGAAGATGCTCTACGACCAGGCGCTGCTCGGGCGGGCGTACGTCGAGGCCTTCGCCGCGACGGGCGACGCGCGCCACGCCGAGGTCGCGCGCGGGATCTTCGACTTCGTCCGGCGCGAGCTGCTGGACGGGGCCGGCGGCTTCCACGCATCCCTCGACGCCGACAGCGAGGGCGAGGAGGGGCGGTTCTACACCTGGACGCCGGCCGAGCTCGAGGCCGTGCTCGGGGGGGAGGGGGCGGCGGCGTTCGCGGCGGCCTACGGGGTCACGACGGAGGGGAGCTTCGAGCACGGGCGGTCGGTCCTCCATCTCACGGCCCCCCCGGGCAAGAGAGGGATCGCGAACGAGGCAGCCGCGCGGGCGAAGCTCCTCGAGGCGCGCGCGAAGCGCGTGCGCCCGGCGCTCGACGACAAGGTCATCCCGTCCTGGAACGGCCTCATGATCGGGGCGCTCGCGCGCGGGTCGACCGTCCTCGCCGAGCCGCGCTACGCGGCCGAAGCGGCGCGGGCGGCGACGGCCGTCCTCGACTCGGGGCTCGCGAAGAACATCTTCCTCGACGACCTCGCGTTCCTCGCCGACGGCCTCCTCGACCTGCACGAGGCGACGGGCGAGAAGCGCTGGCTCGACGCCGCCCGCGGGCTCCTGGACCGCGCGGTCGAGGGCTACTGGGACGAGGCCGGCGGCGGCGGCTTCTTCTTCACCGCCGACGACCACGAGAAGCTCCTGCTCCGCGCGAAGGACCCCTTCGACGGGGCGATCCCGGCCGGCAACGGCGTGGCCGCGCGGGCCCTCGCGCGCCTCGGGAAGGCGACGGGCGAGCGCGCCTACCTCGACCGGGCGCGGGCGACGCTCGACGCCTTCGCCGGCCCGCTGGCCCGCGCGCCGCAGGCGTGCCCGTCCCTCGTCGAGGCGGCGCTCCGGGTCGAGGCGGCGGGCGAGACGCCGCGGAAGGCGCTGGTGGTCCTGAAGGCGGAGCCGCTCGCGGCCCCGCTCCGGGCGGGCGAGACCAAGACGCTGGCGCTCGACGTCGGGATCGCTCCGCCCTTCCACCTCACGGGGCGGGAGCCGACCGAGGAGGGGCTGATCCCGATCGCGCTCGACGTGAAGGCGGACCGGGAGGGCATCGTCGAGCCGGGCGCGCCGCGCTACCCGCCCGGGGCGGAGTACCGGGAGAAGGTCGTCGTCGAGGTGCCGCTCAAGGGCGTGGCCGCGGGCGAGACGCGCCTCACGCTCACCCTCCGCTTCCAGCCGTGCGACGAGAAGCGCTGCCTCGAGCCGACGAGCGCGACGACCGGGATCACGCTCCGCGTCGAGCCGTAGAGACGAGTCGAGACGAGCTCGAGGGTCGTCTACAGCCCCTGGTGCGCGCTCATCAGGTCCCGCCGCAGGTCATCGAGCGTCCGGTAGCGGTTGACCGGGTTCGGCGCCAGCGCCCGCGCCAGGATCTTGCCCACGACCGCCGGCACGAGGTGCGGCCCGCGCGCCGCCGAGACCGTCGTCCGCGGCCGGTGCTTCCCGTGCTGCTTCACGATCCGCTGGAGGATGTCCTGGGGCGTGTCGTCCTTCGTCGGGGCCTGGGCCGTGGCGATGCGGACGAGGAGCCGGCCGAGCGACCGGACGCGCGTCGGCTCGTCCTCCTCGACCGGGACCTCGTCGTCGCCGGGGTCGTCCATGGGCTCGTCGGGCGGGAGGTCGACGGGCTTCGGCCGCTCCGCCCTGAACCCGCCGCCGCCGGCGAGCGAGGGGTCGAGCGCCTCGACCTCCTCGCCGACCGACTGCTCGGCCTCGGGCAGGAGCTTCCAGTCGACCAGCCGGACCTCGCCGGCGTCGTCGGCGAGGACGCGCCCCGGGCGGAGCCGGGTGACGACGAGCGAGCGCCGGCGGGCGTAGCGGATGGCGTCGATGACGTGGAGCAGGATGAGGATGGCCATGTCGAGCGGCCGCGTCTCCCCGCGGGCCGAGCGCTCCTCGATCGAGTCCCACTCGACGCGCTCGGCCGTGTAGGTGACGCGCGCCTCGCTCACCTCGACCTCGAGCGTCCGCGGGAAGGCGGGGTGGTCGAGCGTCTTGCCGTAGAGGCCGGCCGAGAGGAACCGCCGCCGCGCCCGCGGGTCCTGGTGGCACTCGGCCCGCAGCACGTGGAGCGAGACGCGCCGCAGGGGCTGCGCCCCCAGGTCCTCGGCGACGTAGACGATCTCGAGCGGGTCGCTCTTCGTCTTGCGCAGCACCTTGAAGCGGCCGAAGACGCGGCTCACGATCAGGCGCAGGTCGATGCAGCGGCAGCAGTAGCAGTTGCCGAGCACGATCCGCCCGCCCCCCAGGCGCGGGACGAGGAGCCCGCACACGCTGCAGACCGTCCCGAACGGCGCCGGGTCGCCGCCCGGCAGGCCGGCGTGGCGCCCCTCCAGGTACTCGATCGTGGTCTCGCCGATCCGGAAGCGCTCGCGCGGCCGCACGAGGACCTCGCTCATGGGGACGTTCTGGACCTCGACGTGGGCGGCCTTCGTCAGCGCCTTCACGCGCGCGCCGCGCCCGGGCTCGAACGAGATCCGGCAGTGGAAGGCGGCGAGGGCGGCGTCGGGGATGGTGAAGTCGGCATCCAGCGCCTTGCCGACGAGGAGCGGGCGATCGGGCACGCACGGGAAGACCTTGCCGCGGTAGACGCCCGACGCGATGCGGAAGAGGACGACCGGATCTCCGCGCGTCGTGGGCATGGGGGAGATTCTAACCCGTGGAGTCGCCTGCGGTCGAGATTGACGGCGGAAGGCCGGCGAATAGAATGTTTCGCCATGACTTCGCCCATGGAAAAGCTGGCGACCGCCAGGCGCACCCACACTTGCGGCGACCTCCGTCTCGAGCACCAGGGCCGGCGCGTCCGGCTCGCAGGCTGGGTGGACAGCCGCCGCGACCACGGCGGCCTCGTCTTCGTCGACCTCCGCGACCGGTTCGGCCGCACCCAGGTCATCGTCCCGGTGAAGGAGCTCGGCCCGGACGTGGCCGCGACCGTCGCGGAGCTCCGCGCCGAGTACGTGATCCAGGTCGAGGGCGACGTCGTCGCCCGCAAGCCCGAGCTCCGCAACGCGAAGCTCGCGACGGGCGAGATCGAGGTCTTCGCCCGCTCGATCGCGATCCTGAACCGCGCCGCCACTCCGCCCTTCGAGGTCTCGGGGGCGGGGGCCGGAGACGGCGAGGACGTGCAGCTCGAGCGCCGCCTCGAGCACCGCTACGTCGACCTCCGCCGGGCGGGCATGCAGCGCCGCCTGATGTTCCGGCACCGCATGCTCCTCGCGATGCGGAACCACTTCGACGAGCAGGGCTTCGTCGACGTCGAGACGCCGATCCTGACGAAGTCGACGCCCGAGGGGGCGCGCGACTACCTCGTGCCGTCGCGCGTCAACCCGGGCTGCTTCTACGCCCTGCCGCAGTCGCCGCAGCTCTTCAAGCAGCTCCTCATGATCGGCGGCTTCGACCGCTACTACCAGATCGCCCGCTGCTTCCGCGACGAGGACCTGCGCGCCAACCGCCAGCCCGAGTTCACGCAGCTCGACCTCGAGATGGCCTTCGTCGACGAGGAGGACATCTACCGGACGATCGAGGGGCTCATGGCCCACCTCTGGCGGACGGTGCTCGGGAAGGAGCTCGAGACGCCCTTCCCGCGCATGCCGTACGCCGAGGCGCTCGCCCGCTACGGGATCGACAAGCCCGACCTCCGCTTCGGCCTCGAGATCGCCGACGCGTCGGCCGTGGCCGGGCGCTCCCAGGCGACGTTCCTGCGCGAGGCGATCGAGAAGGGGGGCGCGGCGCGGCTCCTCCGCCTGCCGCCCGAGCTCGCCTCGAAGCTCACGCGCAAGGACCTGGACGGGCTCGGGGCGGTCGTCCGCGACCAGGGGGCGAAGGGCGTGTCCTGGGTCCGGGTCGAGCCGGCGCCGGCCGCGGGGGGCGCGGCCCCGAAGCTCCAGGGGACGATCGCCAAGTTCCTCCCGGAGGACCTGACGCGCGAGCTGCTGGCGGCGGCGGGCGCCTCGGCCGGCGATCTCCTGCTGCTCATCGCCGACCCGAACCCCGACATCGTCGCGACCTCGCTCGGCGAGCTCCGCAACTGGTGCGGGCGCCGGCTCGAGCTGATCGACCGCGCGCACGACCGCTTCCTCTGGGTGACGCGCTTCCCGTTCTTCGAGCGCGATCCGGAGACGGGCTCCTACGTCAACTGCCGCCACCCCTTCACCCGGCCGCGCGACGAGGACATCCCGGGCCTCGAGGCGGAGCCGCTCAAGGTGAAGACGCAGGCGTACGACCTCGTCATGAACGGCTCGGAGCTCGGGTCGGGCTCGATCCGCAACCACGACGTGGCGCTCCAGGAGCGCGTCTTCAAGATCCTCGGCTACTCGAAGGAGGAGTCGGAGCGGCGCTTCGGCTTCCTCCTCGAGGCGCTGCGCTCGGGGGCGCCGCCCCACGGCGGGATCGCGCTCGGGATCGACCGCTTCATCCAGCTCCTCGCCCAGGTGGACAACATCCGCGAGGTCATCGCCTTCCCGAAGACGGCGAGGGCGCAGGACCTGATGACGAAGGCGCCGTCGTCGGTGGACCCGGCGCAGCTCAAGATGCTGTCGATCCAGGTGATCCCGCCGCCCGCGCCGCCGGCGGGGTGAGGGCGGGGCGCGCTCCCTAGGCGTCGGGCACCGGCGTCGGCACCTTCGAGAACACGCTCTCGTACCCGAGCAGCCAGTTCATCGCCCGGTGCCGCTCGTGCGCGATCCCGAGGCAGTCCTCGACCGACTCGCGCGGCGCCTCGGCGATCGTCCGGCCCCCGATCGCCAGGTCGCCGTCGACGAGCGGGATGAGGGCGGGATCGAGGTCGAGGCCGGCCTCGCGCGCGCGGTGCGCGAAGTCCATCGGCCCGGGCCGGCGGGCGAACTCGCGCAGCCGCCAGTGGACCGCCAGCAGGCTCCGGGCGACGCGCGCGAGCTCGGCGCGCGGCCGGAGGGACGCGGCGGCGAGGAGGCCGCGGGCCGCGTCCACCTCGAGGAGGCCGAGCGACTCCGTCAGCTCCTCCGGGTCCACCTGGTCGTCGTGGCGCGGCAGGTCCTTGCGCCCGAGCGCCCAGGCGAGGACGAGCAACCCCTCGGTGAGCCAGGTGACGGCGATCCGGACCTCCTCGTCGATGGCGAAGGGCGGGGCCGCCAGGACCGCCGCCTCGCGCGGCTCGACCTCGCCCCCGACGCCGAGCCGGTCGAGCCAGTCGATCGCCCGGCGGCGGGCCTCGTCGATGTGGCGCGAGCTCGGCCAGATCTCCATGAACGAGCGGAAGATGACGGCGGAGAGCACGAGCGAGCGGGCCGCCACGCGCGCGGGGTCGGGGGGCGAGAGCGCCATGTCCTTTCCCGGGCCGCCTTCCATCGGTCGAATTCAGGATAGCATGGGATGCGGGCCGCGCCTATAATGCGCCGCCTTCGCCGACGGTCGTCGCAACGCCCGAGATGCCCGAGCCGAGGCCCGTGCAACCTTACACCAAGCTGATCCTGCCCGAGATCCAGGAGTTCCTCGAGAAGGGCGAGGTGGGCCACGTGCGCGCGGCCCTCGAGGAGCTCCACCCGGCCGACATCTCCGACATCGCGCAGAACCTCTACCCGGCGCAGACGGCCGAGCTCATAGCCGGGCTCGAACTCAAGACCGGGATCGCGGTCTTCGAGCACCTCCAGCAGGAGAAGCAGCTCGAGGTGATCGAGACGATGGGACGGAAGCGCCTGGTCGAGATCCTCGACGGCATGAGCGGCGACGACCGGGCGGACCTCGTCCGCGCCCTGCCCGGGGCGACGGTCGAGGCCCTCCTGCCGCTCCTCGCCCAGGCCGAGCGCAACGACGTGCGCCGCCTCATGGCCTACCCCGAGGAGACCGCCGGCGCCGTCATGACGACCGAGTACGCCTCGCTCCCGGCCGACCTGACGGTCGAGCAGGCGCTCGCCGACCTCCGCAAGGTCGCGCCCGACCGCGAGACGATCTACTACGTCTACGTCACGGACGCCGACCGCAGGCTCCGCGGCGTCCTCTCGCTCCGCGACATCCTCACCGCCGCGCCGCGCAAGACGCTCAAGGACATCATGACGGAGAAGCCGATCGCGGTCCGCGTGGACGAGGACCGCGAGCAGGTCGCGCGCGTCTTCGCCAAGTACGACCTCACGGCCGCGCCGGTCGTCGACGCCGATGGCCGGCTCGTCGGCCTCATCACGGTCGACGACGTGATCGACATCCTCGAGGCCGAGCAGACCGAGGACGTCCACCGCCTGGGCGCGGTCCAGCCGCTCGAGACGTCGTACCTCACCGCCCGGCCCTGGGAGCTCATCCGCAAGCGGGCGATCTGGCTCGTCCTGCTCTCGTTCGCGGGGCTCCTGACGAGCGCCGTCCTCGAGGGCTTCCACGGCTCGGTCCCGGCGGTCGAGCTCATCTTCTTCGTGCCCCTCATCATCGCGAGCGCCGGCAACTCGGGCTCGCAGTCGGCGATGCTCGTCACGCGGGCCCTCGCCGTCGGGGACGTGCGCCCCGGCGACCTCCTCCGCGTCCTCCTCCGCGAGAGCGGGGTCGCCGTCGCCCTGGGCGCGATCCTGGCCGTGATCGGCATCGGCCGCGTCCTCGGGGGCGGCATGGCCTCGGGGGTCGCGGTCGTGGTGGGGGCGAGCCTCATCGCCGTCGTCCTCTTCGGGAGCCTGCTCGGGGCCTTGCTGCCGCTCGTCCTCTGGCGGGTCGGCATCGACCCGGCGGTCGCCTCCTCGCCCTTCGTCGCCTCGGTCGCCGACGTCGTCGGCTGCCTCATCTACTTCGGGATCGCGGGCCTTGTCCTGGCTTGACTTCCGGCTCCTATCTGATAGACTCCTACGCTTTCGGAAAAGGGCGCGGGCCTTTGGCGGCAAGGTCTAGAGCCGTGGGTCCAGAGCGGTAAGGTCGGCAAGTCGTGAAGGTCAGGCTTCCGGACGGGAAAGAGATCGAGGTCGCGTCGTCGAGCGCGAACGGCGTGACCGTCCTCGACGTCGCCCGCCAGGTCGGCGAGCGGCTCGCCAGGGCCGCCGTCGCCGGCAAGGTCGACGGGCGCGTCGTGGACCTCGCCTACGAGCTGCCGGGCGACGGGGTGACCGTCCAGGTCCTCACCCCGGACAGCGCCGACGGCCTCGACGTCCTCCGCCACTCGACCGCCCACGTCATGGCCGCGGCCGTGAAGCGCCTCTGGCCGGAGGCGAAGCTCGGCGTCGGGCCGACCATCCAGGACGGGTTCTTCTACGACTTCCGGATCGAGGGGCACACCCTCACCGAGGAGGACCTCCCGAGGATCGAGGCCGAGATGGCGAAGGTCGTCTCGGAGGACCTCCGCTTCGAGCGCCGCACCCTCGCGCGCGACGAGGCCATCCGCTACCTCCGCGGCGAGCGCCCGGAGCCGTTCAAGGTGGACCTCCTCGAGACGATGCTCGCGAACGAGGGGGCGGTGAGCTTCTACCGCTTCGGCGAGTTCGACGACCTCTGCCGCGGGCCGCACGTCCCGTCGACCGGGCGCTGCCGCGTCTCCAAGCTCCTCGCCGTCTCCGGCGCCTACTGGAAGGGCAAGGAGACGAACCCGACGATGCAGCGCATCTACGGGACCGCCTGGAAGGAGGAGAAGGACTTAAAGGACTACCTCCGCTGGCGCGAGGAGGCGCGGAAGCGCGACCACCGCAAGATCGGCAAGGACCTGGAGCTCTTCTCGTTCCGCCAGGAGGCGCCGGGCATGGCCTTCTGGCACGACAAGGGCGCGACGATCTACAACGAGCTGGTCCGCTACTACCGCGACCAGCACCGGGCGCGCGGCTACCGCGAGGTCCGCTCGCCGCTCGTCATGGATGTCTCCCTCTGGAAGCGGTCGGGCCACTGGGACAACTACCGCGAGAACATGTTCTTCACGGAGAGCGAGGACCGCACCTTCGCCGTGAAGCCCATGAACTGCCCGGGGCACTGCCTCATCTTCGAGGAGGGGCTGAAGAGCTACCGCGACCTCCCCTTCAAGATGACCGAGCCCGGGCACTGTCACCGGAACGAGAAGTCGGGGACGCTCCACGGGCTCTTCCGCGTCCGGACCTTCACCCAGGACGACGCCCACATCTTCTGCACGCCCGAGCAGATCGAGGGCGTGGTCGCCGAGGTCGTCGGCTTCCTCAACGAGGTGTACGCGGCCTTCGGCTTCGACGAGTACCGGGTCGAGCTGTCGACCCGGCCCGAGAAGTCGATCGGCACGGCCGAGCAGTGGCAGCAGGCCGAGGCGTCGCTCGCGCGCGCGCTCGACTCGCTCCGCATGCGGTACAAGCTGAACCCGGGCGACGGCGCGTTCTACGGCCCGAAGATCGACTTCCACGTGACCGACTGCGTGGGGCGGTCGTGGCAGTGCGGCACGTGCCAGCTCGACTTCTTCATGCCGGAGCGGTTCGGGCTCACCTACGTCGGGGCCGACAACGCGAAGCACACGCCGGTCATGATCCACCGGGCGATCTACGGGTCGCTCGAGCGGTTCATCGGCATCCTGACCGAGCACTTCGCCGGGGCGTTCCCCCTCTGGCTCGCGCCGGTGCAGGCGAAGGTGCTGACGATCACGTCGGCGCAGGACGGGTTCGCCCGCTCGGTCGAGGAGCGGCTGCGCGCGGCCGGGCTGCGCGTCGAGGCCGACCTCAGGAACGAGAAGATCGGCCTCAAGGTGCGCGAGGCGACGCTCGAGAAGGTCCCGTACCTCCTCGTCGTCGGCGCGAAGGAGGCCGAGGCGGGGACCGTCGCCGTGCGCAGGCGCAGCGGCGAGGATTCGGGTACCATGCCCGTCGAGCGCTTCCTCGAGCGCGCGCTCGAGGAGGCCAGGTCGCGTCACGTCGAGCCGGTCGAGCGCTGGCGCCGCCCGTCGTCGGGCGACGCGGGGGAAGCGCACGCGTACTAGCTCGGGGCCAAGGAGAGCGAGAGGAGCGACTTTTTGGACAAGGGAAGTCAGCGCGGCGTCGCCGAGGAGAACCTCCGGATCAACGAGCAGATCCGGGTGCGGGAGGTGCGGCTCGTCAACGCCGAGGGCGAGACGGTCGGGGTCGTCCCGATCGACGAGGCGCTGCGGCAGGCGCGGGAGGCGGAGCTGGACCTCGTCGAGGTCGCGCCGAACGCGGTCCCGCCCGTCTGCAAGATCCTCGACTACGGGAAGTTCAAGTACCGCGAGCAGAAGAAGAAGAAGGGCGCGGCGCCGCGGCGCAAGCAGCTGAAGGAGCTGCGCCTCCGGCCCGGGACCGAGGAGCACGACTTCGAGGTCAAGCTGCAGCACGCGCGGCGGTTCCTGGAGAAGGACTTCAAGGTCCTCGTGAACATGCTCTTCCGGGGCCGCCAGATGGCGCACACGAACATCGGGCGCGAGCTGCTCCAGCGGTTCGCGCAGGCGCTCGAGGATGTGGCGAAGGTCGAGTCGCCGCCGCGACAGGAAGGTTACCGGATGCAGATGACCCTGGTCCGGAAGGCATAGGGGATCGTTCGATGCCGAAGCAGAAGACGCACAAGGGGCTCACGAAGCGCGTGCGCATCACCAAGACGGGCAAGATCAAGTACAAGCACGTCGGCGTGGGCCACCTCCTCTCCGGCAAGCCGATGAAGCGCAAGCGGAAGCTCCGGCGCGTCGCCGTCATGGCGGCGACCGAGCAGCCGAAGTTCCGGCGCTTGCTCGCCGGGAAGAAGCCGTAGAAGAGCGGAGCGCGGGGCGTTCCCGCGGGGCCGTGCCGTTTCAGCAGCTCCTGCCTGATGGACCGCCTCGATCGAGGCCGGGCCTGGGCCGAAAGGAGAGGATGACATGAGAGCCACGAACCACGTCGCGAGGCGCAAGCGGAAGCACCGGATCCTGAAGCAGGTGAAGGGCTACTACGGCCGCAGGCACCTGCTCCACCGCATCGCCATCGAGGCCATCCACACCGCCGACAAGAACGCCTTCTCCGGGCGCAAGCAGCGCAAGCGCCAGTTCCGGCGGCTCTGGATCACGCGCATCAGCGCCGCCTGCCGGCCGCTCGGCATCCTGTACAGCCGCCTCATCGCCGGGCTCGAGAAGGCCGGGATCGTCATCGACCGGAAGCAGCTCTCCGAGATGGCGACGAACGACGCGGCCGGGTTCGCGGCGATCTGCGAGCAGGCGAAGGCGGCGCTGGCGACGCCGGCGGCGGTCTGAGAGAGACGTAAGACACAGAGAAAGAGAGAGAGAGAGAGAACACAGAGGTCACGGAGGGCCTCTCTCTTTTCTCCGTGTCAACAAGCCAGATCTCCATGAGCGCATCGAACGATCTCGAGTCCACGGAGCGGGAAGCACTCTCCGCTCTCGAGGCTGCTCCCTCTCTGGACGCCCTCGAGGAGCTGCGCGTCCGCATCCTCGGCCGCAAGGGCGTCGTCAAGGGGCTCGTCGACCGGATCAAGGACCTCCCGGCCGCCGAGCGCGGCGCCTACGGCCAGGCCGTGAACCGCCTCAAGGGCGCGATCGAGTCGGCCCACCGGAGCCGGCTCGAGGCGCTGAAGCTCCAGGGCGAGGAGCCGCAGGGCTTCTTCGACGTCACCCTCCCGGGCGTGCCTCCGGTCCGCGGGTCGCTGCACCCGCTCGCCCGCGTGACGGCCGAGATCCTCGAGACGTTCGGCAAGCTCGGGTTCCGCGTCGCGCGCGGCCCCGAGGTCGAGCGGCCCTTCTACAACTTCGACGCCCTCAACATCGCGCCCGAGCACCCGGCGCGCGATCCGGCTGAGAACTTCTACCTCGAGGAGACCGCGGCCGCGGCCGCGGCCGCGGCCGGCGGCGGCGGCGAGCGCGAGCCGCTGCTGCTCCGCTCGCAGACCTCGACCATCCAGATCCGCGTCCTCATGTCGCAGCCGCCGCCGCTCCGCGTCGTCGCGCCCGGCAAGGTCTTCCGGCCCGACACGGTGGACGCCACGCACCACTTCCAGTTCCACCAGGTGGAGGGGCTGGCGGTCGACGAGGGGCTCTCGTTCTCGGACTTGAAGACCTGCCTGCTCCTCTTCGCGAAGGACATGTTCGGCGAGGACGCGAGGGTGCGGCTCCGCCCCTGGACGTTCCCGTTCACCGAGCCGTCGGCCGAGATGGAGTTCCTCTGCTGGGTGTGCCACGGGAAGGGCTGCTCGCTCTGCAAGCAGATGGGGTGGGTCGAGCTCGGCGGCTGCGGGATGGTGGACCCGAACGTCTTCGAGGCGTGCGGCATCGACTCGGAGAAGTACACGGGCTTCGCCTTCGGCCTCGGGATCGAGCGGCTCACCATGCTCCGGTACGGGATCCGCGACATCCGGCTCTTCACGGACAACGACGTCCGCTTCCTGGAACAGTTCGAGTAACGCGGCGCCGCCCCCATGCGCATCTCCTATCGCTGGCTCAAGGAGTACGTGGACTTCGACCTCGACGCGCGGCGGCTCGCGGACGCCTTCACGTTCCGCTGCACGCCGGTCGAGGGCGTCGAGCTCCTGCCGACGGGCGACGCCCGCCTGACGCTCGAGGTGACGTTCAACCGCCCGGACCTCCTCTCGCATCTCGGCGTCGCCCAGGAGGTCGCGGCGATCGTCGACCGGCCCGTGCGCCGGCCCGAGGTCGCGCGCCTCCCGCCCGCGGGCGGCGCGGGCGCGGCCAGCGCGGCGACGGCGGTCGAGGTCCTCGCCCCGGCGCTCTGCCCGCGGTACACGGCGCGCGTCGTCAAGGGCGTGAAGATCGGCCCGTCGCCGGCCTGGCTCCAGGCGCGCCTCGACTCGATCGGCGTCCGGCCGGTGAACAACGTCGTCGACGTCACGAACTTCGTCCTCCACGAGTGGGGGCAGCCGCTCCACGCCTTCGACCTGGCGACGCTCGCCGAGCGCCGGATCGTCGTCCGGACGGCCCGCGCCGGCGAGGCGATCCGGACGATCGACGGCCGCGACCGCCCGCTCGACGAGGAGACGCTCGTCATCGCGGATGCCCGCCGTCCGGTCGCGGTCGCCGGCGTCATGGGCGGCGCCGAGACCGAGGTCACGGAGCGGACGCGCGACGTCCTCCTCGAGAGCGCCTACTTCGACCCGATCGCGATCCGGCGGGCGGTGCGACGCCTCGGCCTCACGAGCGACAGCTCGCACCGCTTCGAGCGCGGCGTGGACCCGGCCGGCGTGGACGCGGCCAGCCGGCGCGCGGCCGCGCTCATCGTCGAGGTCGCGGGCGGCGAGCTGTGCGAGGGCCTGGTGGACGTCGCCCGCGGGCCGATGCCCACGCCGCGTCACGTGAGCCTCCGCCTCGACCGCCTGAGGCGGCTCGCGGGCGTCGACATCTCGCGGAAGCAGGCGGCCAGGGCGCTGGCGGCGCTCGGCTTCGGCGTCGTCGAGACCGAGACGACGCTCGAGGTGACCGTGCCGACGGCGCGCGCCGAGGCGGCGCGCGAGGTCGACCTCATCGAGGAGGTCCTCCGCTCCTTCGGCTACGATCGCGTGCCCTTGAACCCCGCGTTCCCGGCCCGGGTCGCGCCCAAGGACCCGCGCGAGCGGGCGATCGCCGCCGTCCAGGCGCTGCTCGCGGGCGCCGGCTACCGCGAGGTCCACACGCTGAGCTTCGTCGAGGACGATCCCGTCCTCGACCCGCCGCTCTTCGCCGAGCGCCCGCCGCACCGGGTGCGCAACCCCGTGCGCCCGGAGACGCCGTGCCTGCGCCGGAGCCTCTTCGGCTCCGTCCTCAAGGTGCGGAAGCTCAACGAGGACCGCGGCAACCGGCGGACGCGGCTCTTCGAGATCTCGACCGTCTACCTGCCGCGCCAGGACGAGCAGCCGGACGAGCGCCTGCACCTGGCGATGCTGGCCGATCCCGAGGCCGGCTTCCGCGGCTTGAAGGGCGACGTCGAGGCCGTCCTCGGGCGGCTCTCGGTCCTCTCGCGCGTCCGCTTCGGGCGCATGCGGACGCCGGCCCTCGACGGGCTCGAGGCGGCCGAGATCGCGCTCGACTCGCAGCGGCTCGGCTACATCGGCAAGGTCGGGCGGGCGGCGGCGGAGCGCGTCGACCTCCGCGAGCGCCCGTACGTGGCGGTCCTCGACCTCGAGCGGCTGCTCGCCCTGGGGTCGCTCGAGCGGAGGGTCGAGGCCCTGCCGACCTTCCCGGCCGTGACGCGCGACGTCGCCGCCGTCGTCGAGGCGCGCGTCTACTGGCAGGAGGTGCTCGACGCCCTCGCGCCCGTCGCCATCCCGGACCTCGGGCGGGTGACGTTCCTCTCCGCCTACGAGGGCGATCCGATCCCGGCCGGGAAGAAGAGCGTCGCCTTCTCGCTCGAGTTCCGCGCCGCCGACCGGACGCTCACGGGCGAGGAGGCCGACCGCGGGCGCGAGGCGGTGAAGCGCGTCCTCGCCGAGCGGTTCGGGGCGTCGTTCCGCGAGTAAGAGCCCGAAACCCGCCATTGCTCGTCCCGGGCCGAACGCAGTAGTATTACCCGACGCATGGCGGGGACCCGGCCACTCAAGCCCGGCGGCAGCGGCGGCGACGACGACGTCGGCGCCGACCTCGACCGCTCGATCGGCGCCGCCCCGACGGGCGGGCTAAGGCCGTCGCCGCCCTTCGGGAGCGCCGGCTCGGTCGGCGACTACGTCACGGGCGGCGGCCTCGGCACGGACGACGCGGCCCTCGCGCTCGCGCCGGGCGCCGTCCTCGGCGAGCGTTACGAGGTCAAGGTCCTCCTCGGCGCGGGCGGCATGGGCGCCGTCTACCGCGTCCTCGACACGGTCCGGCGGACGGACGTGGCCTTGAAGGTCATGCTCCCGTCGCTGCTCCGGCGCGAGCGGGCGGCCGAGCGTTTCGTCCACGAGGCCGAGATCGCCCTCCGCCTGACCCACGAGGGCGTCGTCCGCGTCTACGACGTCAACGTGGACCGCGGCACGGGGCTTCGCTTCTTCACCATGGAGCTGCTCGAGGGCCTGAGCCTCCGGGCCTGGCTCGAGGACAAGAAGCGGCTCCGCGAGCCGGTCTCGGTCGGCGAGGCGCTCGAGATCGTGCGCCAGGTGCTGGAGGCGCTCCGCTACGCCCACGAGACCACGATCCACCGGGACCTGAAGCCCGAGAACGTCTTCGTCGTGCCCGGCGAGAAGCTCCGGGTCAAGGTCCTCGACTTCGGGATCGCGAAGCTCCACACGTCGGGCGGCTTCACGTCGACGTCGGTCGCGCTCGGGACGGCGTACTACATGGCGCCCGAGCAGCAGATCGACGCGGCCTCGGTCGACCGGCGGGCCGACCTCTACTCGGTCGCCGTCATGCTCTACGAGATGCTGACGGGGACGCTCCCGGTCGGGCGCTTCCGGACGCCGGCCGAGGAGCGCCCGGGGCTCCCGACCGCCCTCGACGCCGTCGTCCTCAAGGCTCTCGAGACCCGCCCGGAGCGGCGCTTCGCGACGGCCGACGAGTTCCTGCGCGAGCTCGAGGCCGCGCGACGGGCCCCGGCGCCGGGGCCGGCGCCGGCCGGCGCCCCGCGCCGACTCGCGATCCCGATCGCGATCGTCGCCGGCTTGCTCGTCCTTGTCCTCTTGCCCCTGGCGCTCTTCGCCTGGCGCCAGTCCCGGGCGCGGGATGAGGCTCGCGCTCGCGCCCGGACCGAGCGGGAGCGGGCCTCCGCCGTCGCCCCCTCGACCCCCACCCTTGCCCCCGGCCCCGCCCCGGTCCTTGCCCCGTCCCCGGCCCCCGTCCCCCCCTCCCCCGAGCCCCCGACGACGGTCATCGACCTCTCGCCGGCCGTCCGCCGCGCCACCCGCGACGCGCTGGCCTCCGTCGCCGACTCCGCCCGGCGCCGGGCCCCGGCCCCCACACCGGCGCCGCCGCCCGCCCCGCCGCCCACGCCGCCGGCCGCCCCGAGCGGGCTCACGGCCGCCGCCCCGGCGCATGACGGTGTGACGCTCGGGTGGACCGACAGCTCGTCGAACGAGACCGGCTTCCGCATCGAGCGGCGCCAGGGCGCCGGCGCGTACTTGACGGTGGGCGAGGTCGGCGCGAACGCGACGACGTTCGCGGACAGGAACGTCGTCCCCTCGACCGCCTACACGTACCGGGTGATCGCGTTCAACGGCGCCGGCGACTCGACGCCGTCGAACGAGGCCCCGGTCCGCCCTCCCCCGCCCGCCGACACGACCCCGCCGAGGCTGACGATCAAGGGGCCCGCGGATGGCTCCCACGTGCGGTCGAGCGAGGTGCGCGTCGAGGCGGGCACCATCGACGAGTACGTTCCCATCGAGATCGACGGCCAGCCTGCCCGCGACCTCGACGGCGACGGCTACCTCGAGGCCACGGTCGCGCTTCCCCGCGATGGCGTGCGGGTGATCGTCGTCGTCGCTCGCGACGCGGCCGGCAACGAGGCGCGCGAGACCCTCCGCGTCGTCCGCGACACGGTCGCCCCGCGCGTCGTCCTCGACCGCCCGCCGGGCGTCGTCGCGGAGCCGTCCGTCACCCTGAGCGGACGCGTCGACGACGCCGATCCCGAGGTCGCGCTCGAGGTCGCGGGCGAGGCCGTCGACCTCACCGCCGGCCGCTTCTCGGTCCGCCGTCCGCTCGTCGAGGGCCCGAACCGCATCCGCATCGTCGCCCGCGACCGGGCCGGCAACCGGAGCGAGCGCGTCGAGGAGATCGCGTACCGCACGCCCCCGCCGCCCCCGCCCCCCCCGCCGGCCGACCCCGTCGCCGACGCGTTCCGCGAGATCGAGGCCGCCCAGCGCCGCGAGGACCACGGGGAGGCCGCCCGCCTCCTCCGGGACCTCCTCGCCCGCGGCGGCCTCCCGCGCGACCGCGAGGTCGAGGCCGTGGGAAGGCTCGCCGCGATCCTCGACCGGCGCCTCGGCGAGTGGCGGGAGGCGCTTCCCTACTACCGGCGGTACCGCGCCCTCGGGGGCGAGGACCGCCGCTTGCTGCAGCGACTGCGAGAGCTGGAGGACCGGTACTGATGACTCGCTCCCGGCGTCTTCTCCTCGGCTGGCTCGGCCTCATCGCGTTCGCCCTCGTCGCCCCGGGCTGCGCCAAGACCAAGCTCTTCTTCGCCAAGCCCGAGGGCACGAGGCTCACCTTCGACCAGCAGGAGTACGAGTTCCCGGTCGAGCTCGCGTTCAGCCAGTCGATCGAGCCCGAGCCGATCTCGTTCCGGATCCCGGTCAACGTGAAGTCGCCGCCGCCCGGGAGCAAGGTCAAGGTCTTCCAGAAGGACGCCCAGAACCACTTCATCGTCGTCAACGGGAAGGCGATCTTCCATCCCTACTCGCCGCCTTCGGACCTGCCCGAGGGCCTGAAGATGACGGTCGAGTTCCTGGACGACCGCGACATCCGCACCCTCCTCGACGGCAAGCTGCTCAACTACACGGTCTTCGGCTACCGGCAGGAGCGGATCTGCACCCTGAACCTGATCGCGGAGACGAACTGACCATGCGTGGCGCCGCCGCCTCGCTCGCGCTCGTCCTCGGTCTGCCGGCCTACGCCGTCGCCGCGGCCACGGCCGGCTGCAGCGGGCCGCCGCGCATCGACCAGCCGGCGCACGAGCGCGTGGACGAGTGGGAGACGAAGCCCCGGACGACCGAGTGGGTCGAGGTCGAGCGGTTCGCGACGGGCGGCTGCCGGGCGGACGTCCGGGACCCGGCCGCCAAGCTCGGTCCCGGCGACGTCCGGATCCTCTACAGGACCGAGCTCGGCGGCGCGCTCCCGGCGACGACGAACCGGATCCGGATCGCGCGCGTCGCCGCGCCCGCGCGGGCGCTCGCCATCGCGCTCGAGGACGGGGTCGAGGCGACGTTCCTCATCGCCGGGCGCCGCATCCGGACGAGCGGCGCCCGGATCGAGCGCGACTCGCTCGGGCAGCTCGTGAAGGCGACGCTGCTCGACGGGTCCGTGGTCACTCGCTCCTCGTCGGGCGCGATCGAGGTCCGGTTCGAGGACGGCGCCGTCGCCTCCATCGGCCTCTCCGGCCACGTCGAGGTCCGGGACGCGCAGGGGCGGGTCGTCGCCACCGGCCTCTTCAGCCGGGCGGCGATCGAGGAGCTCTCCCAGGCCGAGGCCGCGCGCAGGGCCGAGGCGGCGGGCTCGACCGAGGCGCTCGGGGCGACGTCCGGCGTCGAGGCGACGGGCGCGGGGGCGCGGACCGGGGGCGAGGCCCTGGGGGCGACGACCGAGGCCGTCGGCGCGGCGGCGTCGATCTCGAGCCAGGAGCTGACGGCCATCGACGCCCGCCTCCGCTGCGTCCCCGCCCACGTCGTCGAGCGAGGCGAGGTCCGCTTCGAGCTCCACCTCACGAACACCTCGCCCCTCGAGCTGCGCGACGTCCGCGTCCAGCACCGGCTGCCCGTGCGGCTGCGGGCGCTCGAGACGGGCGGCGCCGGCGAGGGGCGGATCGCGGGCGACAGCGTCGCCTTCGACGTCGCGTCGATGGACCCGGGCGAGGCCGTGGTGCTCCGGCTCCTGACGGCCGCCGACGGCCGGGCGCCGGCCGGAGGCGGGCGATGAGGCCGGCCTTGCGCGCAGCCCTCGCGGCGCTCGTCCTCGCTTCGGCCGTCGCCGGCGGCTGCGCCGAGCCGCGCCCGGTCGACGACAAGGACGGCCCGTGGCCGCCCGTCCTCCAGCCGCTCGTCGCCGAGCGGACGCTCCCGATCGTCATCGGCGTCCGCCCGTTCCGGGCCGCCGCGCAGATGCAGCCGACGTTCGAGCCGTTCGTCGGCCTCGTCTTCCCGTCGACCGCCCTCCCCGATCGACTCAAGGCGGCGCGCGAGACGGGGCTGCCGGCCGCTTACGCGGTCCTGCCGCGCGAGCCGTCCCTCTCGGTCGTCGAGCGCCCGTCGAGCTCGAACTACGCCGGCCCGACGTTCGACGTGGCGACGACGGACGTCGGCCGGGACGCGGGCAAGGCCTGCGCCGGCTACCTCCGGGCGGCCCAGCTCGCCCGCGAGGTCAAGTTCGGGACGGACTTCGACGCCAGGGCCGTCGACCTCGTCGTCGAGGGCTGGGTCGTGGACCTCCGGTCGAGCGCGTACGTGGACCGGCCGAACATCGGCATCGTCTACCTCATCGTCTTCACGACGGCCGGTCTCGGCTATCCGCTCTACCACTACCTCGCGCTCGACGACTACATCGAGGGCCGCGTCCACCTCGTGCTCGTGGCCAGGCGGCCGGGCGAGCCGAAGCCCGTCGCCTGGACCGCCGTCGCGCACGACTGGTCGAAGGCGTTCCCGGTCGGGGAGGGGGCCATCGAGCGCGAGCGCGTGGACCAGGCGGCGGTCCGCGAGGCGCTCGGGATCTGCTTCCGCGAGTTCCTGGACGACCTCCAGAACGTCGGCGGGGTGCAGAACCTCGGGGCGGCGCCGACCGCGCCGAAGCGCGAGCCCGCGCCCCCGCCCGCCCCGGCCCCGGCGAAGTCGCCCGGCGGCGCCCGGTAGGGCGCCGAGGACACCGTCCCGGTCAGGTCGACGCCGGCAGGGCCTCGAGCGCCGCGACCCAGTCGGCGGGCGTCTGGAAGCGCGAGGCCGGCGCCTTCTCGAGGAGCTTGAAGGTCGCCGTGATGAATCCGGGCGGGAGGTCCGGGCGCCGCTTCTGGAGCGGGGGCGGCGGGGCCGAGAGCTGGGCCGCGTAGACGGCCTCGACGAGCGGGCCCGGGAAGGGCGGGCTCGCGGCCGTCGCGTGATAGAGGGTGGCGCCGAGCGAGTAGAGGTCGCTCCTTATGTCGAGCGGCTCGCCGCGCACGGCCTCGGGCGACATGTAGAGCGGGCTGCCGAAGCGGGCCGGCGCGGCGTTGCGTCCCTCGGCCGGCTCGCGGGCGGCGAGGGCGACCCCGAAGTCGCTCAGCACCGCCTCCCCGCCCGAGCGGAAGAGGATGTTCGCGGGCTTCACGTCGCGGTGGACGATCCCGTGGGTCGCCGCGCACTCGAGCGCGCGCCCGACGTGGAGGCCGATGCGGCGCAGGTCCTTCCACGGGAGCGGCCCCTCGCGCTCGATCCGCGACCGGAGCGACGGTCCCTCGACCCACTCCATGGCGATGAAGTAGTAGCCCATCACCTGGCCGGCCTCGAGGACGCCGACGATGTTGGCGTGGCGGAGGGCGGCGAGGGCGGCGGCCTCGCGCTGGAAGTGGAGGACGGAGTCGGGCCCGACGCGACCGCCGACGGCGAGGACCTTGACGGCGGCGGCGGTCCCGTCCTGGGTCTCGGCGCGGTAGACGGTGCCCGAGGCCCCGGCGTCGATGGCGTGGAGCAGCCGGTAGCGGCCGAGCTCGAGGGCCGACTCGACGAGGAGCGTCCCCTCGGGGCCGCGCGCCGGCGCGGCGCCGGCCGACTGCTGGAAGAAGCGGAGGGCGCGCAGGCGCCTTAGCTGCATCTCGAGCTTGACGACGAGGACCCGCGGCTGGAACGGCTTCTCGATGAAGTCGTTCGCGCCGGCCTCGAACGCGGCCTGGACCGTCTCGGGGTGGCCGGCGGCCGAGACCGCGAGGATCGGCAGCGTCTCGGCGTCGCGCCGGCGCCGCATCTCGCGGACGACCTGGGCGCCGCTCGTCCGCTCGAGGTCGAGGTCGAGGAGCACGGCGTCGAAGCGCTCGCGCTCGAGGCGGTGGATCGCCGCGAGGACGTTGGGCTCGACCTCCGGGACGATGCCGCGGGCGGCGAAGGGCTCGGCGAGCGCCGTGGCCATGTCGGGGTCATCGTCGACGACGAGGACGCGCGCCCCCCGCTCGCCCGTGGCCCTGGCCGCCGCGGGCGCGGGCGATGGGCCGGGCGGCGACGTCGGGGCCGTCTCGGCGGCTGCCGCGGTCGGGGCCGGCGCCGGCGCGCCGCCAGGCGCCGGAGCGGCGGTCGCGGGAGCGGCGGATGGCGCCGAGGTCGCCGGGGCCGCGGCCGCGACGGCGGCCGGGGGCCGGGGCGCGGGGGAGGCGGCCGGCTCGGGCCTCGCCGCCGCGGACGCGTCCGCCGGCGCCGGGCCCGGGGCGGCCGCGGGCGGGGCACTGGGCGCGGGCCCCGGCGCCGGCGTGGGGTCCGCGGCCGCCGGGACGAGCGGCGGTCGGGCGCCGGGCGGGAGGTTCGCGAACGCCCGGGCCATGGCCGCCGAGAGCGCGGCCGTGCTGAACTTCTCCGTGTCGCGCCCGGCGGTGCCGGCCCTGGGGGCATCCTGGCCGCCTCCGTCGGCCGGCGCGGCCGCCGGGGCGGCGGCCGGGGCGGCGGCCGGGGCGGCGGCCGGGGCGGCGGGCGCGGCCCGCCGGCGCATGCGCAGCACGGCCTCGACGTGGGCGAGCAGCTCGCGGGGCTGGATCGGCTTCGTCAGGTAGATGTCGGCGCCGGCCTTGAGGGCGGCGACCTTGCGCTCGACCTCGTCGGCGGCCGAGAGGATGACGACCGTCACGCCCGAGAGGTCCTGGAGGCCCCGGAGCCGCGCGACGACCCCGAGGCCGTCGAGCCTCGGGAGGTCGAGGTCGAGGAGGATGATGTCCGGACGCTCGCGGACGGCGGCGTCGACGGCCTCCTCGCCGTCGAGGGCGAAGGCGCACTCGTAGCCGTCGCGCTTGAGGGCGAGACCCAGCATTCGCCGTACGGCGTCGTCGTCGTCGACGACGAGGATACGACCCGGCGCGGTGGACGTGGGGTCCATGGAAGTGGAGGGATGATAACGCGCGGCGGCAAGAGCCGCTATACTCCCGGCGTGCGCGGGCGAGCCAGGAGACGGCGGCGGCCCGGGCTCGCGACGCTCGCGAGCGGCGCGGCGTGCCCCGCCACGCCGCCCGCGCCGGCCCCGCCGCCGCCTCCGGGGCAAGCGGCCCCGGTCGTGGACGTAAGGGAAGTGGGACGCTCGGTCGAGGGTCGGCCCATCCTCGCCTTCCCGGTCGGGCCGGCGGACGGCGAGGCGGTCCCCCAGTGAGCGCCGCCGGTCCCTTCCTCGACGTCCGGCCCGAGGCCGCGTTCGAGGCCGGCCACCGGCCCGGGGCCGCGAGCGTGCCCCTCGAGGAGCTGGCTCGCCGCATCCACGAGCTGCCGCCGCGCGACGAGGCCATCGCGGTCTTCGACGAGGACGGCGATCGCGCCCGGGCCGCGGTCCTGGCGCTGCGGGCGCGCGGTTACGGGCGGGCGGTCGTGGCCGGCCCGGAGGCGGGGGCGTCCGGCGCGGGGGCGGTCGAGACGGGCCCGTCGCGGGCGCGCCTCTGGCGTCCGACGCCGCTCGTCGAAGATGCCCTCCCGCGCGTCGTGGCGGCCCTCGGCGGGCCGGGGCGCGCCCTCGATCTCGGCATGGGCACGGGTCGGAACGCCGTCTTCGTCGCCCTCTCCGGCTTCACGGTCGAGGGGATCGACATCCTCCCCGACGCCTGCGAGCGGGCCCTCGACCTGGCGCGCCGGCACGGCGTCGCCGGGCGGCTCCGGGCCCGCGTCCTCGATCTCGCGCGCGCGCCCGCCTCCCAGGCGGTCGCCGTCTCGGCCTTCGACCTGATCGTCGTCGTCGGCCTCCTCGAGCGGCCGCTGCTCCCGGCGATCCGCGCCGGCGTGCGGCCGGGCGGCTTCGTCCTCTACGAGACCTTCCTCGAGGAGCAGCGGCGGCGCTTCGGGAAACCGAGGAGCGAGGCGCGCCTGCTGGCCCCGGGCGAGCTCCGGGCGGCCTTCGAGGGGTTCGCCGTCGAGATCTACCGGGAGGGGCTCGCGGCCCCGCGCCGCTTCGTGGCGAGCCTGCTGGCGCGGCGGCCGCCCGTCGCCTGAGCCCGGGGCTCTTGGGCTCACCAGCTCCCGCTCGAGCCGCGGCCGCGCGCTGGGCTGCTCGAAGAAGAGCCGCCGCTCGAGCCGCCGAACGAGCGGCCGCTGCTGCTGCCGCGGCTCGACCCGCCGAAAAGGCCGCCGCCGCTGCTGCTCCGGCTCGAGCTGCCGAAGAAGCCGCCGCCGCTGCTGCTCCGGCTCGAGCTGCCGAAGAAGCTCGACGACGAGGACGGGCGCCTCAGCTTCGGCGTCGACTTGCTGTACGTGCGCCGGTAGCGGCAGTGGGCGCACGTCTCGGTCACCTCGACGAGGCCGCCGCTCGTGTAGGTCGCCGTGCTCAGCGTCCGGCGCTGCGAGGCGAGCGTCTTCGCCTCGCAGCGCGAGCACGTCGAGTACCCCGAGAACCAGCGGCCGTACCGGAGCTTCAGGACCTCCCCGCAGGGCTCGCAGACCCTCCTCGCCGAGGCGGTCGAGGGCCGCCCGGGCGTCGGGCGTGAGGACGCCCTGGAGGTCGGTCACCCAGCCGGAAGGGCGGGGGCTCGGGACATCGGCCACGCGCTCGGCGCCGGCCGGCGAGCCGGGCGCGAGCGCCCCGACGACGAGGAGGACCGCCGCCCCCGTCCGGAGCCGTCGCCGGCGCCCGCCCCGCACGCCCTACGGGCCGAGCGGCCGCCGATCGCGGGGCCGCGGGCGAGGCTCGGGGCGAGCCGGCGGGGTCTCGCGGCGCTCGCGGCCGTCGCCGTCGCCGCCGCCGCCGCGTCGCGCCTCGCACCGGTGCCTCCAGTCGGCGATCCAGCCGAGGACCAGGTTCAGGTCGAAGAGCACGCGCTCGATGGCGTCGTTCGCCTCCGCCGCCCGGTCGGGGACGTCCGCGCGGCGGGCGTCCTCCTCGGCCGTGAGCCGGATCGCGAACGGCGCGCCGGCCTGCGGCGTCGCCTCGCGCACGGCGGCGACCCCGAAGACGACGGTCGCCTCCTCGCCCAGGACGAGCGTGTGCGGGCGCCCCGGGCGCAGCCCCTCGAGCCGGAACCGGCCGTCGGCGCCCGTGCGGGCGCGCCGCATCCAGCGGGGCGGGACGGTCCGCCACGGGCCGACGTCGAAGAAGAACGGCGGGACCCGCTTCTTGCCCTCGATCGAGATCACGGTGACGCCGTCGACGGGCTTGCCGCCCGCGTCGAGGACCCGCCCGTCGACCGCGATGCGGCCGTCCTCGGCGGCGGCCGGCGCGGCCAGGGCGGCGGCGAGAACGACGAAGAGGACGAACGCGGCGGCACGACCCGCGAGCTCTATCATGGGCGTCCCTCCTGCTCCTCTATCGTCCATATACGGGGTCTCGCGTCAGCCTGCCGGGTGGGCGGCGGTGAAGATGCCGACGCTGCTCGTGTAGCCGTGGAGGAAGTTGCGGCCGCCGATCGGCCCGACCTCGCCGCCGCAGAAGAAGCCGGCGACGGGCACGGCGCCGAGGGCCCCGCGGAGGAGCGAGACGTCGTGGTCGGGGACCTTGAAGAGGCGCCGGCCGCGGCCGTTGCACGAGAAGAGGAGCATCCCGGCCGACGCCGGCCCCTCGCCCCCGACGTTCCCGGTCCGGTCGGCCAGGAGGTGCTTCAGGTCCTCGGTCGCCGCCTCGGCGTCGCGCACGTGGAGCTGGATCGTCTGCCCGGTCCGCACGTGGTCGGCGATGGCGATCGCGCCGCTCTCCGGATCGGCGCCGACGAGGTTGCGGATCAGGAAGTCGCCGCGCCCGAACCGCTCCTTGGCCTCATCGATGACGCGCCCGACGTGGAGCGCCCGCTGGCAGCGGCGCTGCTCGTCGGGCGGGAGGTGGGTGATGATGTCGCGGATGGCCTCGAGGGCCGGGCGGCCGCCGATCGAGGCGATGACGTTGCCCTGGGCGCGCGTGATCACGAGGTGCCGGCCGATCGGGCGGCAGCCCTGCGAGACGAGGGCCTCGAAGCCGAACCGGCCCTCGATCGAGACGACGACCGCGCCCTCGCCGACGACCTCGGCGTCCTTCAGGACGCGGTTCTGGCCCGGCATGAAGCCGGCGCTGGCCAGGCCGCCTATGGCCGGGACGCCCGGGAGGCCCGCGTTGACCTGGCGGAGCAGCTCCTCGACGTCGACCGAGAAGGGATCGGCGAGGACGATCAGGACGCGCCGCTCGCCCGGCCCGAGCGCCGTCCCGACGGCGGTCCACCAGCCCTCGGCGGGGAGCTCGCCCCTCTCGGCCTCGTCCTCGCCGCCCGGGACGGCCGCCGCGATCTCCTCCTGCGTCACGTGGTGCGTCCGGACGCGGGCCCCGGGGAGGCGCCCGGCGAGGACCGAGAGGGCGGGCTTGCCCTCGCACTCGTGCTCGCCGATGACGCCCTCGCCCGAGCAGCCGGCGACGGCGGCGGCGCCCGTGCGCTCGGCGACCGCGGCCGCGATCGCCTCGGCCTCGCCCAGGTGGTGGGGTGAGAAGAAGGCGAGGGCGACGTCGGGCGGGGGGCCCTCGCCGAGCCCGGAGAGCGCCCGCTCGCAGGCCTCCCGGACGGCCGCGGCCGCCGCGTGACGCTCCGAGAGGCCGGCCGAGAAGCCCACGCGCGCCTTCCTCCTACTCGCCGTGCACGTCCCGCATGGCCTGCTGGATCGCCGCGATCTCGCGCTCGACGGTGCGGCCGTCGAGCCCGAAGCGCAGGGCGATCTCGCGCGGCGGGCGCTCCTCGAGGAGGAGCGACAGGATCTCCGTCTGCCGCGGCGTCAGCCGCTCGCGGAGCTGGCGCTGGATCTCCTCGGCCGCCGCCGCCGCCTCGGGGTCGTCCTCGCCCCGGGCGAAGGCGTCCCCCTCCGAGAGCGACTTCTTCTTCGCCATACGGGCCAGTATACCGCGCGCCCGGCCGGACGCGAGGCTCGACCGCGGCGCCTTCACGAGGCGAGCGGGCCCGCCAGCTCGACCTCGAGGCCGACCGGCTCGGCGCGCCGGATCGAGAGCGAGAAGCCGTGGCGGCGGGCGACGTCGCGGGCGATGCTGAGGCCGATCCCGAGGCCGCCGGGGTGGCGGGTGCGCGCCGCCTCGCCGCGGAAGGAGCGCTCGCAAAGAACCGCCGGAAGCCCTGATCTCTCTCTCCCCGACAGGCCCGCGGCCCTGCCCGGCAGCCCTCGCGGGCGGGGCCCGCGGGTCACCCTCGGCGTCTTCGGTCTCCTCCCGGGGCGTGCGGGCCGGGGCGGCTACTCCCGGTGCAGCGCGAACGAGCCCTCCTTCTCGGCGACGACGAAGACCTTGCCGTAGACGCCGCGGGCCTCGAAGAGGCCGCGCTGGTCGGTGCGGCCGCGGCCGACGATCCTGGCGCCGTCCGAGACCGTCACGTAGACGTCCGGCACCGGCAGGCCGTCCTTGCGCGAGATCGCGTAGACCCGGACCTTGTCGCCGACGCGCTGGACGCGGAGGTCGAGCTCCGTGACCATCGCGACCGTGCTCTGGTCGAGGTCGCCGGCCTTGACGACGGCGAGGTAGACCCCCTTCTCCTTGAAGGGCAGGTCGAGCGCCCGCTCGTGCCACACGTAGGGCGCGAGGCCGAGCTTCAGGGTCTCGAGCTTGACGGGCGAGATCCCGGTCAGGTCGACCTTGTGGACATCGGCGAGGCTCTTCTGCTTGGCGAAGAGGATGAGGAGGTCGACCTTGTAGACCTTGAGCTGGACCGAGTCGACGTTCTTCGCCCGGACCGTGAGCCGCGGCGGGGTGCCCGGCGCGAAGGCGAGCACCTCGGGCGCCTCGAGGCCCTTCGCCTCGAAGAAGGCGAGGGCGTCGCGCGCGTCCTCGATCTGGTTGGCGACGAGCCGGTAGTGGGCGACCGCCTTCGGGTAGTCGCCGCGCAGGTGGTAGATCTTGGCGAAGAGGTGCTGGACCTGCGGGACGAACGGGCTCTCGGTCGTCCGCTTCTCGTCGATCCTGATCCGGAGCTTCAGGAGCTCGGCGCCCTCCTTCAGGGCCTCGTCGTACTTCCCCTTCTGGAAGAGGGCGAGCGTGAGCGTGAAGTAGGCGTCGTCCAGGTACTCGCTGTCGCCGTAGCGCTTGATGAGCTTCCGCGCCTCGATGGCCGCGGGCTCGTAGTCCTCGACCTGGAAGCGCGCCTGCATGGCGTAGAACTGGGCGTCGTCGCACCAGGGGCTCTGCGGGTGGTAGGCGATGAACTCCTTCAGGGCGGCGAACGCCTCGTCGAACATCTTCTTCGGCCGCTTCGGGTCATAGTGCTTGGGCGCGGAAGGGCCGGTCGTCGGCCGGTCGAGGTCGAGGTAGCGGCGCGCCAGCCGGTACCAGCCGTCGAGGACGTAGTCGGCGTCGGGGTAAAGGCGCACGAGCCCGAAGGCGTAGTCCTGCGCCGGCAGCTCCCGCCCGAGCGAGCGGTAGACGTCGGCGACGGCCACGTCCTCCTGGAAGGCCGAGGCGACGACATCGCGGCAGAGCTCGCGCGCCCGCCGCGGATCCGAGATGGCGAGGTAGCTGTCGGCGAGGCCGATCTTCTCCGCGAGCGGGAGCGCCGATCGGCGCGGGTTCAGGTCGACCAGGGCCTCGTAGGCCTTGACCGCGGCGCCCGGGTTCTTGAGGGCCAGCTCGCACTGGAAGAGGCGGTAGTAGAGCTCCTCCTTCACGTCGACGAGGAGGTCGTAGCCCTTCAGGAGCTTCTCGATCGGCGGCTTCGCCTCGGCGTGACGGCCCGCGTCGAGAAGGTCCAGAACCTCGGCGTAGATCTCGTCCGGGGTCTTCTCGCCCTTCTCGGTCAGGCTCGCGCCGGCCTCGTGGACCGTGAGCCTGGCCGAGCCCGAGCGGCCGAAGACCTCCGGCTCGTACATGGGGTAGACCTCGGCCGGGAGCGCGAGGAACGCGCCCGGCGTGATCGCCCGGACGACGTAGGAGAGGACGACGCGCCGCCCCGCCTCGATCCTCGAGAGGAAGAAGGCGGCCTTCTCGTCGCGCCGTTCGAAGCGGTCGAAGCCGCCCTCGGCGCCCTCGGCGAGGGCCTCGCAGCCGGCCGGCAGCGGGTCCTCGACGATCACGTAGGCGAGCGCCTCGCGCGCCTCGACGATGACCTTGACCACGAGCTTGTCGCCGGAGCGGGCCTCCGTCAGCGCCGTCTCCTGCTCCCAGGTCGGGCGCGACTTCGGCTGGACGATCGAGTAGCCGCGGGTCTTCGGGCGGCTCTTGGGGTCGCGCGACCCGGCCGGCTCGGGGGCCACGTACCGGACGTACTTCCGGTCGACGGAGACGATGTTGCCCTCGGCCTTCACCAAGTCGGTCGCCCGCACGGCCTGGACGACCGCCGTGTAGTGGAGGCTGCCCGTGCCCTTCTTGCGGATCTCGAGGGTGTGCTTCCCGGGGGGAAGGTCCTTCCCCTCGACGACGAGACGGCGGCGCTGCTCGCCCGCCGACCCGCCCTTGAGGGCGGTCTCGGCGAGCGCCTTGCCGTCGACGAGGACGGCGACGGTGCAGTCCGTCCGCGTGATCCCGCGGGCCTCGATGTAGGCGGCGAGCGCGAGCACGGCCGCGCCCGTCTCCTTGGTGCTCCGCCAAGAGCTCCCGCGCCGGCCGGCGAGGAGCGTCCGCACCGCCCCCTCGGCCAGCGCGTCGTCGGCGCGGCCGAGCTCGCAGAAGGCCAGGAGGACCCAGGCCGTCGCCTCGAGGTCGGACTCGAACCAGCCGTGGCCGCGGCCCTGCTTCCAGGCGACGGCGACGCCGTCGCGGACCGCGGTCGCCCGCAGGCGTTCGAGCGCCCGGGCGGCCTCGCCGTCGCGCCCGCAGCCCTTGGCGGCCATCGCGACCATGGCCACGCCCATGGGCGACAGCTCCTCGAGGGCGCGGATCGCCCGCGAGAGGTCGTCCTCGGGGACGCGGTTCGGATCGCCCGTCGCCAGCGCGAGGACGAGGAGGGCGCGCGAGTCCTGCGCCGAACCGACACCGCGGAGGAGGTTCACCGCCCCCTGGCGCCCGCGGTAGAGGACGTTCGGGTCGACGTAGTAGCCCTCGTCGGCGGCGAGCTCGAGGGCGAGGAGGGCGTAGGCCGTGACCTCCGCGCTCGGCCCGCTCTCGGGCCACCAGCCCCACCCCCCGCTCGCGTGCTGGAGGTCCTGGAGCCGCGTGATCCCGCGGCGCACGGCCTCGTCGGTCCGCCGGGCCAGGGCGTCGTCCGGGACGCCGGCGCGCGAGAGCGCGATCTTAACGCCGAGCGCGGGGAGGAAGCGGTTGACGGTCTGCTCGATGCACCCGTAGGGGTAGATGTCGAGGTCCTGGAGCGAGTCGAGGAGCGCCGTCGAGAGGCTCGGCGCGATCGAGACCTCGAGCCGCTCGGTCCCGGGGATCCGGTCGGCCGGGACCTCGAAGGTCCAGGTCGCCTCGTCGCCGAGCGAGCCGCTCCTCGCCGCCCGCACCCTCACGCCGAACGGCAGGACCGGGAGCGGGCTCTCGACCGCGTCCGACTCCGCGCGGGCGAGCGCCTTGGCCTCGATCACCGCCATCCCCGGGCCCTCGGGCGCGACCTCGAAGTCGCGCCGCGCGACCTCGCCCGCCTTGAGCTCGAGGCGGCCGGCGTCGCCGCCGACGCCGCCCTTGACGGCGATCCCGCGGCCGCGGACCTCGAGCGCGACGTCCGTCGCCGCGCCCGTGTAGTTGTGGACGATCGTCGAGATCGCGAACCGGTCCTTGTGGGTCGCGAACCGCGGCAGCTCGGCCCGGACGAGGAGCTTCTTCGTGGCCACGACCTCGGCCTCGGCGCCGCCGACGAGCGTGTCCTTCGTCGCCCCGCGGACCGTCGTGCGCCACGTGGTCAGGTTGTCCGGCAGCGTCACCTTGACCGACGCCTTGCCGTCGCGGCCCGTCGTCACGTGGGCGTCCCAGTGGGCCGTGTCGGCGAACGTCTTCCGCAGGCGCGCGGGCGCGGGCCCCGCGTCGGCCAGGCCGTCCCGGTCGCCGCTGTTCTTGCCCTTGCCGCCGAGGAAGGCGCCGCCGGCCGGCGACTCCTCCGCCATGTCGGCCGCCGGGGCCCCGCGGCGGGCCGGTCCGCCGGGCGCCGCCGCCGCCGGCGGCGCGGGCGGCGGCATGGGCTCGCCGACCTTCTTCGCGTACTCGGCCTCGGCCCGACGGTCGCGCCCCTCGCGCTCCGCCCGGTACTTCGCCTCCTCCTTGCGCCGCTCGGTCTCGGCGAGCAGCTCCTTCGGGATCTGGGCGGTCACGCCGGCGTAGCGGAACTCGTAGCTCGAGCGCGTGCCGACGGCGAGCTCCCGCTTCTGGTCGTAGAAGAACGGCTTTATGTCCGGCGTCGTGTCCGGCTTGATCGCGTAGATGGCGGCGTCGACCACGGCGATCGAGAGCTCGGCCTCGGCCGGCCCGCCCGACTGGTCCTGGGCCTCGATCCTGAACGTCACCTCCTCGCCCGGGCGCGCCTCGGGGCGGTAGGGCGCGACGGCCACCTTCAGGAACTTCAGGACGAGGACCTCGTCCTGGGCCTCGTAGAGCTGGTGGTTCGCCGGGATCGCGACCTTGATCACGATGTTCGGCGAGTAGAGGTCGCGCATCTCGACCGGCAGCGACGTCGAGCGCTTGTCGAGCTTCAAGACGCGGTAGTCGAGGACGCGCTCGCCCTCGAACGTCAGCAGCGCGCAGGCGTTCGCCGCCGGCGAGTGGATCAGGAGGTCCGCCTTCTCGCCGCGGTTGTAGACCTCGCGGTCGGCGACGAGCTTCGCCTCCTTCGCCAGGTCCTCGGCCTCGCCGGCCACGAAGAGCGGGACGCCGCCCTCGACCTCGCCGCCGCGCCGGTCCTTGCCGACGAACGCCAGCCGGTACTCGCCCGCCTTCTCGACCTCGAGCGGGATCGTCGCCCGTCCGTCCTTCCCGGTCCCGGCCGGCAGGCGGCGCTCGGCCTCCTCGCCCGTCCGCCCCTCGAACGTCCGGCGCCGGAAGAGGACGAGCTCGCCCTTCGCCTCGACCGGCCGGTGGGCGGCGTCGACGGTGATGACCGTCGCCGTCACCCGCTCCTTCGGCCGGTAGACCTTCTTGTCGACCTGGAGGACGGCGAAGAAGCCGCGCTCGGTGACGAAGATGTTGGCCGCCCCCGCGACCCAGCGCCGGCTCACGTCGAGGGCCTCGACCTGGAGGGTGTAGACCTGGTCGCCGGCCCCGGCCTCGGTCTTGAAGAGGACCTCGGCCTCGCCCTTCTCGTCGGCCGTCGTCTCGCCGCGGGCGACGAGCTCGAGGTCGTAGCCCTCCTCGTCCGCGCCTCCGTCGGGCTTCTGGAAGAACCACGAGTAGCGCTTGTAGCGGCCGGCGTCGAAGGCGTACGGGCGCCGGTAGGCGGCCCAGCGGATCGGCGCCGAGGCGACCGCCCCGCCGAAGTAGTAGCGGACGCGCGCCTTCGCCTTCACGTCGTCGCCCGTCAGGAAGTCCGTCTTCTCGGGCTCGACCTCGACCAGGACCTCGGGCTTCTTGTACTCCTCGACGTCGAAGCGCCCCTGGAACGACGTCCCCTGGAAGCGGACGACGATCGCGTACGTCCCGAGGGGCGGCTCGTCGCCGACGGTCACCTCGCCCGAGAACGAGCCGAACGCGTTCGTCTTCTCCTCCTTCTCGAGGAGCGTGACGCCGCGCGGGTCCTTCACCGAGTAGACGAGGGTCTCGCCGGCCGTCGTCCGGTACTCCCCGCCCTCGACCCGGCGCACGATCCCCTTGAACTTCACCGTCTGCCCGGGCCGGTAGACGGGCCGGTCCGTGTAGACGTAGGCCTTGGTCTTGTAGCCCCAGGTGACGAGGCTCCCCGGGGCGACCTCGCCGAAGGCGTAGTCGCGGGCGGGGTCGTTCTCGCCCCCGCGCCAGCCGAGGACGCGGAGCGGCTGCGACGGGACCTGGTCCGACGTCCAGAGCCAGACGCCGTCCTTGCCCGTCTCGCCCTCCTTGACGATCGACGAGCCGTCGCTGGCGACGAGCTTGACCCCCGGCGCCGGCTCCCCCGTCTTCTCGTCCTTCGCGAAGACGAGGAGCTGGCCCGGCGCCTGCTTGACGACGATGGCCACGTCCGAGCGGAGGACGAGGGTCGTCGCCCGGTACTCGTCCTCCTCGCAGAGGACGACCCAGGCGCCGCGCCCGTCGAGGGGGAGCGGGATGTCGATCGCGAACTCGCGGTAGGGCTCGAAGCCCTCGACCTCGTGCGTCCACGTCTTGTCGGGGGCGACGATGTCGATCGCCAGGGCCTCGACCTGGGCGACCCGGTGCTTCTTGCGCAGGTACTCGAGCAGGTCGAGCCGGTAGGCCTTGAAGCGCAGGGCCGGCACGTTCCTGAGGTCGGCGTGGAGGACGAACGGCTCGTTCGTCGCGTAGGCGCGCTTCGTCTCGACGCGGAGCTGCGTCTCCTTCATGACGCCGATCCGCTGCCGCGCCTGGCCCGCCTCGCCCGAGTACGGGAACCGCTGGATGAGGACCTCGTACTCGCGGATGGCGTCGGCCAGGCGGCCGAGCTCGGTCTCGTAGATCCAGGCGATCTGGAGCTGGGCGGCCGGCGCCTCCGCGAACTGCGGGTACTTCGAGGCGCAGACCCCGTACTCCTCGATCGCCTTGTCGACGAGCGCCCGGTCGCGCTTCGGGCCGTCCTTCCCGGCCGCCCGCTCCCAGTGCTGCTGGCCGAGCCGGAGCTGGGCGCGCGGGGCGAGCGGGCTCACCGGGTACTGGCGCAGGAACTCGCGGAAGACGGGCTCGCTCTCGGCGAACTTCCGCTCGGAGAAGAGGTCCTCCGCCTTCTGCATCGCCGCCTCGACGATGGCCGTCTGCGCCTCGACGAACTTCCCGTGGTTCGGGTAGCGGCCGAGGTAGGCGGCGAACGCCTCCCGCGCCCGGTCGTACTCCTTCCGCGCCAGGAAGCAGCGCGCGATCGCGAGCTGCGACTCGGGGGCGAGGTCGTTCTTCGGGAACCGCGTCTCGACCTGGGCGAAGGCCGTGGCCGACGCCTCGTAGTCGCCGGCGTTGAAGAGCGCCTGGGCGTAGCGGTAGAAGACGCGCGGCGCCGCCTCGTGGTCCGGGTAGCGGGCCTTGAAGCGATCCCAGTGGGCGAGGCCCTTCTTCCGGGCCTCCGGATCGCCGGTCTCGAGGGGCGAGAAGCTCTCGCCCAGGAGCTCGACGGCGGGCGGCGTCAAGGCGTGGTCGGCGAACTTCTCCTCCATCCGCGCGAGCATCTCGCGCGCCTCGCGCGCCGCCCCGAGCCTCAAGTACGCCCGCCCCATCCCGAACGTCGCGTCGGGCGCGACCGCGTGGCCCGGCCATTTCTCGAGCAGCGTCTTCCACTCGGCGACCGCCCGCGCGGGATCGCCGATCTCGGCCGAGCAGGCCGCGATCCGGTGCGCGACCGCCGGCTGCTGCTCGTCCGTCAGGTGGATCGCCCGCGCCTTCTCGAGCATCGAGCGGGCCCGGGCGAAGTCCCGCACGACGCGCGGCGGGTCGAGGGGATCGCCCTCGCGCCCGAGCTTCTGGCCCTCGTAGGCCTCCTCGGCCAGGTCGAGGTAGAGCCGCGCGAGCTTCTTGCGGTAGCCCTCGCCGGTGAAGAAGGAGACGCGCTCGCGGTAGATCTCGGCCGCGTCCTTCTCGCGCCCGAGGGCGGCGAACGCGTCCGCCATGAGGAAGCGTGCCTTCGACGCGTAGGCCGAGTCCGGGTAGCGCTCGGAGTAGCGGCCCCAGGTGTCGATCGCGCCCAGGGCATCGCCGCCCAGCAGCCGCGCCTGGGCGAGCAGGAAGATGGCCTCGGCGCGCTCCTGCCCCTCCGGGACCTCCTTCGAGAGCTTGTCGAACGTCGCGGCCGCGGCCCGGTAGTCGCGGTCGGCGAGCTGCTCCTTGCCGGTCGTGAAGAGCGCCTTCACCTGGAAGTGCAGGCGGACCCGGTCGGCGACCGCCGGCCCGGCGAGCGCCCCGGCGGTCGAGAGCGCGGCGAGGGCCAGGGCGATGCCGACGGTCCGGCGACGGCGAAGGAGGGCGCGGCGTTCCATGGGTCTTCGTCTCCCGAAGGGCCTGGGTTTTCGGTCGCGGCGAGGCGACGCGGCGCGAGCCCGAGGTTAGACCGCCCTCCCGCGAGGCCGGTTCCCCCCGACGCGTCCTCGCGGCGACCGGACGCGATCATACCCGAGGGGGCCGACACGATGCGACGGGTATTTTCGCTAAATTTTAGGGTTTCGAGCCAAGGCGTTGCCGCACCTCGCGCAGCGTCGCCTCCATTCGCCCCAAGTGCGACCCCGCCCAGTAGACGCGATCGCAGCGACGGCAGAGGCGGTAGTCGTCGTGGCGGGCGAGCGTCCGCTCGGGGACGCGGCCGGCGACGGCCGCCTTGGCGATGGGCTCGAGCCTCTCGTTGCAGACGAGACAGCGCGTGAAGGCGGCGGCGAGCGGGTCGATGCCGCCCAGGGCGCCGAGGACCTCGACGAGCTGGTCCGCGAGCGCGCCGGCGCGGACGAGGAGCCCGCGCCCCGCGGGCAGCCCGAGGGCCAGGCGGCGGTCGCGCGTCAGGAGGAGCCGGCCCTCCGCGGCGGCGGCGGCCGCGAGGACGTCGTCGTCCACGCCCGGGAGGAGGGCCACGTCGAGCCCGGTCGCGCGCAGGTACCGCGCCAGGCGACCCAGGTGCTCGTCGGCGAGGAGCGGGGGCGGGGGCGGGGGCGGGGCCGTCACGCCCTACTTTCCGCCCGGCCCCTCGAGCGGCACCCGGTCCTTCCCGTCGAACGGCGGGCTGTACACGAGGACGGCGACCGTCGGCCCGGCCTCCTTTGCCGGCCGGTACGCGTGCGCCGTCCCGCGCGGGATCGCGACCGTCCACCCCGCCTTCACCTCGGCCGCGACCGTCTTCTCGCCGAAGTCTCCGTAGATGAACGTGCCGGCCCCGCGCACCACCCGCACCACCTCGTCGTGCGCGAGGTGGCGGTGCGGCTCGACCTCGCCGACGATCGCGATCCGGTGGACGCTCGCGCCCTCCGTCCGCGCGAGCTCCTCGACCGCGACCCCGTTCGGGGCGGCCTTCGCCCGCTCGACCAGGCGCTCGATCGCGGCCTCGTCGTCGGCGAAGACCGCCGCCTGGCCGGCTGCGAGCGGCGCCTCCTGGGAGCGCGCGTCCGGCCCCATCCCGAGGATCCCGCCGGCCGCCGAGACGGCGACGAGCGCGAGGCCCGCCCCCGCCTTCCGCACGGTCCACGACGTTTGCGCGCCTGGCATGAATTCTGCCTCCTCTGCTATAATCAAGCACCCCGCCGGCCCGCGGGATGGCGACCTTCGGCCGGTCCGGGTTGGAGGTCACCTTCTAGCTCCATGCTCGCGGACGTCGGCCGGGACCTGCTGCATCGGACGCTCGGGCCCTTGGCCGAGCGCCTCTCGGGGGTGAACCCGAATGTGATCACCCTCGGCGGGTTCTGCGTCTCCCTCATCTCGGGCGTGGCCTTCTACCTCACCGACCGCCATCCGGCGTTCTTCCTCGTGACGGCGGGCCTCGCCATCACGTACGGGCTGTTCGACGCCTTCGACGGCCTGGTCGCGCGCGTACACTCGAAGACGTCGGCCTGGGGCGACTTCCTCGACCACACGTCCGACCGGCTGGCCGGCGTCGTCGTCTTCCTCGGCGTGACGGCGACGAGCCACTGCAACGACGTCCTCGGCTTCCTCGTCGCCCTCGGCACCCTCTACCACGGGTTCCTCGGCACCCAGATGGAAGCGAGCTTCGGCTTCCGCGTCTACCGGGGGATCGGGATCGCCGAGGCGATCCTCGTGACCGTCGTCTACAGCCTGACCTCCTTCTCCATCCACGCGGCCGGGCTCCCCTTCTTCTACGAGCTGCCGGTCCTCGGCGGCGGGGTGCGCCTCAGCGTCACCGACACCTTCATGCTCTGCGCCCTCCCGCTGATCGCGATCGGGATCGTCCAGCGCTTCTGGATCGCCCGCCAGCTCGCCCGCCAGCAGCCCGCCCAGCCCGCGGGGCCGCGGCCCGGCAAGCCTTCATGAGCCCGCGGCCCCTCCCCGACGACACGACCGTCGAGCGCTACATGGAGCACTACCTCCCCCGCGCGATCAACAAGCGGGCGGACCTCCTCGGCGACCTCCACGTCGTCGTCCAGCTCTCGATCGCCGGGCCGGAGGGCGGGGAGTGGACGCTCGCCGCCCGCGAGCGCCGCGTCCTGGTCGAGCGCGGGCGCGCCGACCGGCCCGGGCTGACGCTCGCCTGCACGGGCGCCGACTGGCTGGCCCTCGTCGGCGGCAAGCTCAATCCCGTCTTCGCCTTCGCGACCGGGCGCATCCGGATCACCGGCGACTGGTCGCTCGCCTACCGCCTCGGCTCCCTCATCCAGAAAGGGATCGAGGAGGCGGCCCGCGAGCGGCGCGAGAACGGCCCCGGCGAAGAGCCTCCGGGCGAACGCTAGCCCGGTTCGCGAAAAAATCGTCTCCCCCTCTCGCGCCAAACGCGTCCCTGCGTATGATTGAGGTTTGGAAGACCTGAACCGCGGGAGGCGGACGGCATGGACTCGCTCGTGATCCAGCGTGAAGGGGAGCAGACGCAGTACCACAGCCTCGGGTTCGAGGACGACCACTGGATCGGCCGCACCTCGAACAACGCGATCGTGCTGCCGACGGCCGGGGTGTCGCGGCGCCACGCCGTCCTCATGCGGCGCGAGGGCCGCTGGTTCCTGCAGGACGCCGGGAGCGCCAACGGCACGTTCATGGGCGGCCGGCGCCTCGGGGGCGAGGTCGTCGAGCTCCGCGACGGCGAGGGTTTCGAGATCGACGAGTACCGGATCCAGCTCTCGGCCCCCCGGAAGACCCAGATGTTCGCGGCCCCGGTCGAGCTCCTGGACACGGCCCCGCCGCCGCCCGCCGCGCCCGCCTACGCGGCCCCGGCGGCGGCGGCGCCGGCGTACGCGGCGCCGCCGCCGGGACCGGCTCCGGCTCCCGCGCGGGCGCCCGCCCCGCCGCCTCCCGGGCAGGCGACGGCCTTCCGCCCGGCGGCCGCGGTCGCGCCCCCGCCCGGCGCGCCGCCGGCGCCGCCCCCGGTCGGGCCGCCGCCCGCGGCCGCCCCGCCCGCCGCGGCGCCCGTCCAGCGGACGGCCATCATGACCGCGCCGCCTCCCGAGCTCATGGGGGCGCCGGCCGGCGCCCCGGCGGCGCCGCCCGGCAAGGCGCCGGCGGCGCCGCCCGCGAAGGACAAGAAGACGGCCGCGGTGCCGGCGGCCGCTCCGGCGGCGGCCGCCGCCGCTCCGCCTCCGGCGGCTGCAGGCGCGGCCCCGGCGGCTCCGGCTCCGGCCGCGGCCGCGGCCGACAAGAAGGCCGCCCCGGCGGCCGCCGAGAAGAAGGACGCCGCCGCCCCCGCGGCCGGGGCCCCCGCCCCCGCGGCGGCCGCGGCTCCGGCGGCTGCGGCTGCGGCTGCGGCTGCGGCCGGACCGGCCGCGCCGGCCGCGCCGACCGCGTACCCGCTCCTCCCCGAGGGCGCCGAGCCGATCCCGAAGGAGGACCTGAAGAACTACGAGCTGTTCAAGGACCTGAAGTCCAACATCGACAGCTACCTCAAGCGCTTCCCCGAGGACCAGCCGCCGTTCTGGCGCCGGCGCTTCAAGAAGGGCGACGTCATCTGCCGGCAGGGCGAGTACGGCTCGACGGCCTTCTTCATCACGAAGGGCGAGGTCACCGTCTACATAAGCCCGATCGGGCGCGAGGAGGAGCACAAGGCGGCCGAGGCCGCCAGGGGCGGCCTCTTCCGGCGGATCGTCGGCTCGGTCATCCCGCCGAGCTACGACAAGCGGCTCCGCCTCCGCCAGGAGGGGCGCCGCTTCGTGCACGTCGACAGCTCCGTCGTCCTCGCCTCGAACAAGCTGATCGGCACGATCAAGACGGCCGAGATCTTCGGCGAGATGACGTGCATCAGCTTCTACCCGCGCGCGGCGACGTGCCTCGCGGCCTCGGACGAGGTCGAGTGCGTCGAGATGATCCGCTCGACGCTCGACCTCCTGAAGGACCCGGCGAAGGGGTCGCCCAAGTTCCGCGCCCACCTCGAGGAGAACTACCGCAAGCGCGCCCTCGCGAACCACCTGCGGAACGTCCCGCTCTTCGCGAACCTCTCGGACGAGTTCCTCGCCGGCCTGCGCGAGGCGGTCGCCCTCGAGGACTGCGACCCGGGCGAGACGGTCTGCAAGCAGGGCGAGCCGGCCGACGCCTTCTTCCTCATCCGCCGCGGCTTCGTCAAGGTCACGCAGAACCAGCCGGGCGGGACGCTCGTCCTCTGCTACCTGGGCGGCGGCGAGTTCTTCGGCCACGTCGGTCTGCTCGGCGGCGGCACGCACACGGCGACCTGCACGGCCCTCGACCACGTCGAGATCGTGAAGATCCAGAAGAAGAAGTTCGACGAGCTGCTCGAGAAGTTCCAGGAGGTCCGGGCCCAGCTCTGGATGGACGCGGCCAAGCGGACGAAGGCCGAGAAGGACCGGGTCGAGAACCCGGTCTCGCTGCCGGTCGACGACTTCCTGAAGCAGGGGCTCATCAACTCGCAGAACGTGCTCCTCATCGACCTCGACCGCTGCACCCGCTGCGACGAGTGCGTGCGCGCCTGCGCCTACGCCCACGGCGGCCTCACCCGGCTCACGCGCGACGGGCTGCGCTTCGGGAACTACCTCGTGACGAGCTCGTGCCGGAGCTGCACCGACCCGTCCTGCATGGAGGGCTGCCCGACCGGCGCCATCCGGCGCAACCAGGCGCTCAACGTCGAGATCGACTACGACACGTGCATCGGCTGCCGCAAGTGCGCGTCGCAGTGCCCCTACGGCAACATCTACCTCTACCCGTTCCCCGAGGGGTCGCCCGGAAAGGCGCACCCGCACGTGCTCCAGGTCATGGACCTCGGGATCAACAACGACATGGCGAAGAGCTTCCAGTTCGACCCGAGGGTCCCCGAGGACAAGCTCGCCCCGATCGCGAACAAGAAGGGCAAGGCGCTCACCTGCGACCTCTGCAACGGGCTCGCCGAGCCGAGCTGCGTGTACGCCTGTCCGCACCACGCGGCGATCCGGGTCGAGCCGCGCCGGTTCTTCGCGCCGGAGTTCGCGGCGGCGGCGGCCGGGGACGCGGACAACGCCCTCGAGGCGGCGATCCGCGGGGCGAAGGCGGGGTAGAGGGGCCGGCTAGGGCGCGAGCACCAGGCACGAGTCCCCGAGCTCGTGGGCGAGGTAGCCCGCGCGCTCGGCGTGCGCCCACGAGTCCTGCAGCAGCCCGCGCGGGGCGAAGGCCTCCATCAGCTTCCAGTGGCTCGTCCCCGGCTCGTGCATGCCCGTGAGCAGGCCGTCGACGACGGCCGGCCGGAACCCGCCGGCGACGACGAGGTCCGTCTCGCCCCGACCGGAGACGAGCCGGCCGTTCCGGGCGACGCTGCCCTCGAGCGCGCGCACGACCGTCGTCCCGACGGCGACCACCCGCCGGGCGGACGCGATGGCGCGGACCGTCGCCTCCGGGATCTCGTAGCGCTCGGGCAGCGGCAGGAGCGCGTCGAGCGACGAGTCGCCGATCGACGAGAGCGAGGCCGCGTGGGTGAGGGCGGCGATCCGCACGCCGCGCCGGAGGAGGTCGAGGAGCAGGCTCCACGCGAGCGGCCGGCCGGCGCTCGGCATCTCGGCGGCCCAGGGCCGCGAGGCGTAGCCCGTCTGGACGTCGAAGAGCTCGAGCGGCCGGCGGAGGTAGGCGTACTGGACGGGGCGTCCGCGGCCGTAGAGCGCCGGCCAGAGCGGGTCGCCCCCGGGGCTCAGCCGGACGTGGACGAGGCGGGGCGTGCGCGGCGAGACCGAGACGACGGCCGCGCGCAGGCCGTCGCCGAGGTCGATCTCGGCGCCCGGCGCGAGCGCGGGCGGCGCCGGGCGATCCTCCGTCCTCGCCCGCCAGTCGCCCGCGCCGAAGAGGACGGCCGGGAACATGTCGCCGTCCGCGTCCGCGGGCGCGCCCGCGAGCCTCAGCTCGACGCGGGCGCCGCCGTCCGCGACCGTGCCCCGGAGCGACGCCGGCAGCGCGGCGGCGTCGTTGACGACGAGGAGGTCGCCCGCCCGGAGGTAGGCGGGCAGGTCGCGCACGTGCGCGTCGCGGAAGGTCCCCGCCGCCGGGTCGAGGGCCAGCAGCCGCTCGCCGAGCCGGTCGGCGCGCGCCTCGGTCGCCGGCTTCACGGCGCGACCTCCGCCGCGGCCGCCGGCGCGCCGGCGGCCGCGGTCTCCGCCTCGGCCCCGGCCTTCAGGCGGGCCCCGTTCGGTCGCGCCTCGGCCCGCGCGATGATGTCCGCGATCCGCCGGGCGACGTCCGCGGGGCGCGCGAGCGTCGTGCGGTCGGCGTCCGGCATGGCCTCGGCGTGCATCCGGGTGTCCATCTCGCCCGGGTCGATCGCCAGGAAGCGGACGCCCGTCCCCTCGAGCTCGGCGGCGAAGATGCGCATCAGGTGGTCGAGCCCGGCCTTGGACACGCCGTACGCGCCCCACCGCGGGTAGGCCTCGACGGCCGCGTCCGAGCTGATGGCGACGACGAGCCCGCTCCCGCGCAGGACCATGGAGCCGGCGAGCGCCTTCGTCAGGCGGAACGGGCCGACGAGGTTGACCGCGAGCGTCTCCTCGAGGGCCTCGCAGTCGAGGTCGAGGAGGGGCGGCAGCGGCGTCGGGCCGAGGGTGCTCGCGCAGTGGACGAGGATGTCGATGTCGCCGACGAGGGCGGCGGCGGCGCCGGCGATCGGGTGGATCGCCCGCTTCGAGCCGACGTCGGCGGGGAAGACGTGGGCCTCGCCGCCCGCCCGCCGGATCCGGCCGGCGACCTCCTCGAGCGGGGCGGGCGTCCGGGCGACGAGCACGACGCGCGCGCCGCGCCGGGCGAGCTCCTCGGCGAGGGCCGCGCCGAGGCCGCGGCCGGCGCCGGTGATCAGGACGTTCTGGCCGGCGATCTGCATGGGCGTCTCCTTCCGTCTCCCCTCCGGTCCCTTGGCAATTAGTATAGTACAGACTTTATTTAATAAAGCAAGCGCGCTCTTTCCAAACCGGGTATACTGGCCGCCGTGAGACCCGGACCGATCGCCCCCGCGCGCCAGAGGATCCTCTTTCACCTGAAGATGCGCGGCCCGCAGACGGCCGCCGCCATCGCCCGGAAGCTCGCGGTCACGCCCATGGCCGTCCGCCAGCACCTCTACGAGATGGAGAAGGAGGGCCTCGTCACCCACGAGGACCGGCGCAAGAGGGTCGGCCGCCCCGCCCGCCACTGGGCGTCCACCGCGAAGGCCGACGCCGCCTTCCCCGACGGCCACGCCGACCTGATCGTCGGCATCCTCTCGGCCGCCCGCCAGGCCTTCGGCGAGAAGGGGATCGAGCGCCTCGTCGCCGAGCGCACGCGCGTCCAGGCGGCCGCCTACCGCGAGCGCATCCCGGCCCGGGCGCCGCTCGAGAGGAAGGTCGCCACCCTCGCCGCGATCCGGCGCGAGGAGGGCTACATGGCCGAGTGGGCGCGCGAGGGGAACGGCTTCCTGCTCGTCGAGAACCACTGCCCGATCTGCGACGCCGCCCGCACCTGCCAGAAGCTCTGCGGCGGCGAGATGGCGCTCTTCCGCGAGGTCCTCGGGGCGGACGTCTCGATCGAGCGGCTCGAGCACATCCTCGAGGGCGCGCGGCGCTGCGCCTACCGGATCCGGGTCGCGGGCGCCTGACCCCTTGATCGCGGAACGGATCCTCGTCGCCGGCGGCTATGCACCTCTCGGGGGAGGTGCGCCATGAAGCGGTTCATCCGCGCGGGCGCCGCGCTCGCGCTCGCCGTCCTGGTCCTGCCCTTTAGCGCCCGGGCCCAGGACTTCGAGTGGCCGGTCACGGGGCCGCTCACGCAGTGCTTCGACGACGCCTTCAGCGGGCGCGACCCCGGGTTCTACTACGACGCCACGAACGCCCGGATCCACTTCGCCGGCTTCGGCGCGACCGGCGCGCGGCTCCACCGGGCCGTGGACATCGGCGTCCCGAGCGGGACGCCCGTGCGGGCGGCGCGCGGCGGCACGGCCTTCCGGCGCGGCAGCCCCGTCCACTTCTACGGCAACCACCTGCTCATCGACCACGGCGACGGCTACTTCACGCTCTACGCCCACCTCTCGACCTTCGTCGCCGCGAGCGGCGCCGCCGTGGGGGCGGGCGAGGTCGTCGCCCGCTCGGGCGCGACCGGCTTCGTCACCGGGCCGCACCTCCACTTCGAGGTCCGCCACTCGAGCGACACCGTTCGCTACGCCCAGGAGGCCCACCACGTGCCGTGCGCGGCGCCGGTCGCGGGGACGGCGATCCCGTTCGACTACCCGTGGATCGACCCGCAAGGCGCCGCGCCCGCGCCCGCGCCCACGCCCGCTCCGGCTCCGGCTCCGGCTCCCGCCCCCGCTCCGCCCCCGCCGCCCGTCGCCGCCCCGCCCTCGGGCCTCTCGCCGCAGTGGCCGGCCGCCGGCTTCGCCCTCGCGGGTCCGGGCGTGCGCCTCGCCTGGGCCCCGGTCCCGGGGGCCGTCGAGTACGAGGTCCACCTCGACTGGTGGAACGGGTCGCGCTACGTGCCCTACTACACGTGGCGGACCGGCGCGAGCGCCTTCACGGCCTGGCCCGTCGTCCGCCGGACCTGGTACCGCTTCTACGTCCGGGCGCGCACCGGAGCCGGGTGGGGACCGTGGTCGGGCGAGGGGTCGTCGGAGGGCGGGGCCGAGCTCTGGCTCGGCGGCTGACCCCCCGCGCCCGGCTCCTTCCCTACTTCGCCCCCCGCTCGTAGCGGTAGTAGACCTCGAGGGTGAGCGCGTTCAGCGCCGTCGCGAAGACGCGCCCGCCCGCGATCGACCACTCGTCGACGGGGTCGAAGCTCCCGTCCTCCTCGCCGCCACGGCGCTGGGCACTCCCCGGCGGGTCGCCGAGGACGGCGGTCACCATCGCCTCGTTCCAGCGCCGCCACTCGGGCGAGGCCGGCCCCGTCGCCAGGAAGACGGCGTAGGTGCCCGCGTACCAGTAGTAGAAGTTCGTCCGGTTCAGGTCCCTCCTGTCGGGGCCGTGGCGGACCGGGAGGCTCTCGAGGAGGATGCGGACGCCCTGCCGCACCCGCTCGTGGTCGCGCTCCTGACCGGCCAGGAGCCGGCCGAGGACGCCGACGGCCGTCATCGCCGGCAGGCCCTCGAACCTCGGATAGACGTCTTTGTGGTCGAGCGAGCGGCGGTTGATCTGGGCGCCGCCGTCGCCCGGCCGCTCGTAGCCGATGGATCCGGGGGCCGAGGCGGCGCCGCCGTCCGTGGTCGTCCGCTCGAACCACGCGAGGGCGCCGTCGAACGCCGCCTGCGGCACCATGAGCTCGGCCGTCCTCGCGGCCGCGAGCGCCGCCACCATGAGGCCCGTGACCGAGGTGTCGTTCTTGCCGGGCTTGACGCCGTACTTCCACCCGAGGCCGGGGTTCTGGGCCGCGACGCAGAAGTCGACGGCCTGCTGGGCGGGCTTCTTGAGCGTGAAGTCCCGGGACACGGCGTAGGCCTCGCAGAGGGCGGCCGTCGCGAGGGCGTGGTTGTAGATCGTCTCGCCGGCCGCCGGGTCGAAGCCGATCGACCCGTCCGCGTTCTGGAGACCCCTCAGGTACGCGAGCCCGCGCTTCACCGCCTCGCGGAAGGCGCGCTCGGGCGAGTGGCGGTGGGTGTGGCCGTTCCCGAGGAAGGCGAGGACCGAGAGGGCGGTCACGCCGGCGTCGAAGCGGTTCTCGCCCGCGCCCGGACCGACGCCGTCCTTCGCCCGGAAGTCGGGGCCGCGACACTTGCCGTCCTTGCCGCAGGTCTTCGCGAAGTCGTCGCAGTCCCACTTCCCGTCCGCATCCTGGTGCCGGACGAGCCAGCGCAGGGCCGCGACGATCGCCTCCTCGGTCGCCTTGCTTCCCCCCTCGCGCGCCAGCGAGCCCTTGCCGAAGCGCTGGCCGTACGTCCCGGCCGCGCCGCCGCCGACGCCGAAGGCGTCGACGACGCTCTCCGAGTCGAGGTCCCGGTTCTCCGCGCGCTCGACGAGCCGCTCGCCCAGCTCCCGGGCCATGGCCTCGTCGATGACGATCCGCAGCCGGTCGGCGAGCGCCGGCGCGGGCCGCAAGACGGCGACGCGCGGACCCGGCGGCAGGCCGGCGAGCTCGGCCCGGAGCCGCTCGAGCGCCTGCCCGATCGCCGCGCTCTCGGCCTCGAGGCGCGCGACCTCCTCGCGCAGGCGCGCGAGGTCCGGGGGCGGCGCCGCGGCCGCCTTGGAAGCGCCGGCCGGCCCCCGCGCGGGCGGGTCGGGCAGGACGACGAGGAACGGCTCGGCGGCGGCGATCGTGACATCCAGGATGCCGGCGACGAGGCAGGCGTTCAGCGCCCGGGCGAGCTCCGCGTAAGGGACGCCCGCGCGCGCGTCGAGGGTCACGGGCAGCCCGAGCGGCGAGGCCCCGGCGTACCGGGCCCTCTCCTCGGCGAGGACGGCCGCGAGGTCATCGGGCCCCTCGAGGACCCGGGCGCCCACCTGGAGGACGGTCCGGTCGCCCTCGCGCGTGAGGTTCACCCGGACCGCCGCCGCCGGCCCGCCCGGCGCCGGCGGCGCCGCGAGGCCCACGTCGACCGGCAGCACGAGGGGCAGGAACCCGAGGCCGCCCTTCGCGTCGCGGGTCGCGAGCCCGTAGCGCCCGATGCCGGCGCGGGCGCCGGCGTCGAGCGCCCGGTGGAACGCGAGGACGTCCGCCTCGCCGTGGCCGCCGACGAGGACGCCGGCGTCGACCGGCCCGGGCGGGCCGCCGGGGCCCGCGGCCGGCGTCGCCGCGCCGCGCGCTCTCCGCCTCTCGGCGGCGTGCCCGAGCCAGCGGTCGAGCCGGACGCCCGTCCGGGCGTGGAGCGCCCCGTCGGCGTCGAGCGGCGCGCCCGCCTCGGCCGTGAAGTAGAGGTCCTTCGTCGCGCCGAAGGCGACGAGCAGGTCGAACGCCCCCGACGGAGCGCTGAAGGCCTGCGCGCTCGACGCGCCCGGGAGCTCGATGCGGTGGGCGCCGAGCACGGATGCGAGGTCCGGGACGACGGTCGGCGGCGCGTCCTTGGCCGCGTGCCGCCGGGCGGCCTCGAAGGCGAGGCGCTCCCGCTCGCCCCGCGCCGTCTCGTTCGCCGGCCCGAGCTCCTTCCACCGCGCCTCGAGGCGCGCCCGCTCGGCCGCCTCGTCGCCGTCGGCCGCGGCCTGGCGGGGCGCGCGGCCGATGGCGAGCCAGGCGGCGGCGACGGCGGCGACGGCGATCGCGAGCGCGAGACCGGCGAGGCGGGTGCGGCCCGGTGACGCGGGCGAGGGGGTCGAGGTCATGGGCGGGTCCTCCGGCGGCGGCGCGCCCGGGCGGCGCGGCCCCGGCATCGTACTGCGCTCGCCGGATCCATCAACCGGGATCGCGCCGGCGGCGCCCGCGGCCTCGGCCGCGGGCGGGCGGACGCGGCCGCTTCGGGAGCGGCGCGCCCGCCTCGTCTCTCAGGCGCGCGGCCTCGGCGCGCAGGCGGTCCGCGCTCGTCCGGTCGCCGCGATCGAGGGCGAGGCCGGCGAGCGCCTCGAGCATCCGCGCGATCCGCAGCGGGTGGGGCGGGTCGCGGTAGCGGGCGAGGGCGTCGCGGAAGAAGGCCTCGGCCCGCTCGAGGTCGCCTTCCGCCCGGGCGGCCTCGCCGAGGCCGGCGGTCGCGTCGGCGAGCCCGAGCGGGTAGCGAAGCTCGCGGAAGATCGCGAGCGCCGCCTGGCCGCGCTCGCGGGCGCGGCGCGGGTCCCCGCCGGCCGCGTCCGCGAGGCCGAGCCCGATGTCGGCGTAGCCGACCCCGAACCGGTCGCCGATGGGTTCGAGCCGCTCGCGCGCTTCCAGGCAGAAGCTCCGCGCCCCTCCCGGATCCTCGGCCGCGTGGGCCGCCTCGCCGAGCATCAGCAGGACCCGACCGGTGAGGCGCACGTCGCCCGCCTCGCGGGCGACGGCCAGGCTCTCCTCGAGGATCCGCCGGCCCGACTCGAGGTCGCCCTGGCGGACGTGCGCCTGGCCCAGCAGGGGGAGGGAGCGGCGGAGGAGGTCGCGGTCGCCGAGCTCGCGCCCGAGGGCGACGGCTTCCTCGAGGTGCCGCCGCGCGGCCCGGTAGTCGTCCTCTTCGCCGGCGATGAGCCCGAGGTTGTGGAGCCCGCGGGCGACCTCGAACCGGTCGCCGAGCTCGCGCCGGATCGAGAGGCTCTCCTCGTTCATGGCGTGGGCGGCGCGCCGGTCGCCCTGCATGAGGGCCAGGCCGGCGGCCCGCCCGAGCGCCCGGGCCTTGAGCGCGCTCCGCGCCGGCGCGCGGTCGACGGCGTGACCGATCCGGCGCCGCGCCTCGGCCGGCCGCCAGCGCAGGCGCCAGTACGGCACGAGCGCGGCCGCGAGCCGGAGCTCGAGCTCGGCGCCCTCCCGGTCCGCGGCGGCGAAGGAGAGCGCCGCCTCGAGGTTCGCCTCCTCGAGCCCGAGCCGCTCGAGCCACGCCTCCCGCTCGGGGCCGTCGAGCCTGGGCGCCGCGCGCTCGGCGAGGTCGAGATAGAACGCGGCGTGGCGCCCGCGCAGGTCCGGGAGGAGGTCCCGCGCGAGCTTCCCGGCGGCGAGCTCGCGGACCGTCTCGAGAAGCCGGTAGCGGCTCTCGCCCGCCGGCGCGCCCTCCTCGACCTGGAGGAGAGAGCACTCGCGCAGGTCGGCGAGGCGATCGAGGGCGAGGGCGTCGCCCGTGACCGACTCCGCGGCCTCGAGTCCGAAGCCGCCACGGAAGACCGAGAGGCGGGCGAAGAACGCCGCGAGGTCCGGCGAGAGGAGGTCGTGGCTCCACTCGAGCGCGGCGCGGAGCGAGCGGTGGCGGGCGGGCGCGTCGCGCCGCCTTCCGGCGAGGTCGAGGCGGGCGCCGAGGCGGGCGAGGAGCTGCGCCGGGGAGAGGACCTGGAGGCGGGCGGCGGCGAGCTCGAGCGCGAGAGGGATGCCCTCGAGCCGGGTCACGATCTCGGCCACGGCGGCGGCGCTGGACGCCGTCACCTGGAAGTCGGGCCGGACGGCGCGGGCGCGGTCGATGAGGAGCCGCACGCTCGCGAGCGAGACGAGGTCCTCGGGCGTGGGCTCGAGGCCGGCGGCCGGGACGGGGAGCGGGGCGAGGGAGATCTCGCGCTCGCCGGCGAGCCCGAGCGTCCGCTGCGAGGTGACGAGGCAGACGAGCGGCGGCGCGCGCTCGAGGAGCGCGGCGACGAGCGGGGCCGCGCCGTCGACGAGGTGCTCGAGGTTGTCGAGGACGAGCAGGCTGGGCCCGCGGGCGGCGAGCGCGGCGGCGAGGGCGTCGAGCGCATCGGGGGCGAGGATGGGGGCAGAGGGCGCGGGGCGCAGGGCGGCGAGCACGGTCTCGGGCAGGAGGCGGGCGTCGGCGACCCCGGCTAGGGGGACGAAGGCGAGGGCGCCGGCGAACCGTTCGCAGAGGCGACGGGCGGCCTCGATGGCGAGCCGCGTCTTCCCGATGCCGGCCGGGCCGGTGATCGTGAGGAGGCGGGCGCCGCCGCCGCCGGGCGCGGAGAGGGCGCGGTCGATGGCGGCGAGGTCGTCATCGCGGCCGAAGAGGGGGGAAGGGGCAAGGGGGAG